>Ga0302268_1001858_pt1 | contig 10617 bp, 10 predicted proteins | sample III_Bog_E2_1_FD_194554 | JGI IMG/M metagenome (GOLD analysis project Ga0302268, IMG submission 194554) | Peat permafrost microbial communities from Stordalen Mire near Abisko, Sweden - III_Bog_E2_1 | ecosystem: Environmental > Terrestrial > Soil > Wetlands > Peat | place: Sweden: Abisko...
CCAACCCCAACCCCAAACCTAACCGTTTTTCATAAGAATGATAAAGTTTATACTTCTATCCATTTAATATTTGATAATAATATGAGCGATAACATCAGTTTTTCCAGCAATCGTAGTTCAATTCAGAAGTTTAAGATCGTCCTGGTGGGTGATCAGAACGTAGGAAAGAGCTCTATTATTGCTCGCTACATCCGCAACGAGTTTGACCCCACAAAAAATGTACTTGCCACTAAATATAGCCAACCATTGGTATCGACTTTATCAGCAAAAACATCGCAACTGGTGGAAAAATCATACGTCTCCAACTTTGGGATACGGCTGGACAAGAACGTTTTAAAAGTCTCATCCCTAGTTATCTCAAGGACGCGCATATTGCATTAGTGGTTTTTGATCTTGCAAGTACATCCCCCAATAATCTAGACATGAGTTCAGCAGAAAGCATAGCCAAATGGATTGATTTTATTCGTGAAGCAGGTAAAAAAGATATAAAGGTTTATGTTATCGGTAACAAAGCAGACCTTTAAGCAGAAATTTCCTCATAAACGAGAAAGATGGCGCAGTAACTTGCAGAAAAACAGGCTGAGCTTTACAGAGAGGTGTCTGCTAAAAGCAGTTCTAATATAGAGGATCTTTTTAACGCAGTTATAGATTAATTGGTTTCCACACAAAAAAAGAAGGAAGTGATTACTACCAATAGTACCAATTCAGTTGTTGTTGAGGGTGAAAACAAGAGCGAAAAGCAGACCACAGACCCCAAGACAGGAAAAACTCTAAAATTGAACTCAATCGAATCGAAAGGCGCACAGAAGAAGGCTAACGGCTGTTGCCAAAAGTGATATATATAAAAGTCAACACTAGTTATTCGAAAGTAGCTGGATAATCTGGAAAAAATTAGGTATTTTACTAATAAATTCAATTGCCACAAGGATATTTACACTTTTAAAATAGTATATTAATAATCAATTAAAGATGCTGAGGATAGAAGTAGCCACATTCTCAATGCTAATCGGAAAAAGATTATTTTTGCTGGCGCTGATCAATTCACAGGTGAGAAGACGAGGTCCTCTTGGCTCAATTGGTTTTATATTCTCTTACACCTCCATGGACAATTGATCGGAGCTCTAACAAGCGGGTGCTTGCAAGCATTATCCGCATCTTTCATCTGAAAACATATTTTGAGTGTTTTTCAGAGACTATACTTTCTTATCACTTGATATTTCTTTCAAAATGCTGACTTCTATCTTCTTTTTGGGAATACTCTGTTAATTTGTGTGAATTTTCTCATGTCTTTTGATGCTGTGAGGAAGCGGCTATTCTTAGCTTTGCTAATCATCATAATATAAACAGTTTTTTTTTGTTTTTTTCTCTGGCTTCCTCTTGATATCTGCAAGGGCATCTTAGTTGTCACGATCAAAACACTAATGGTGAAAGTAACTCTCTTTATTGTTTTCGCGTATTTTATGGAAGTTGTACATGTTAAGCTAAATAAGGTCGAAAATACCTGCCTGACGAATGAGGAGTAGTTGCTATGCTTGAAGTATAAGGGCAGAACTGTTTTGGCGAAGGCTGGCTAGTCGGATATGATAAAGCCGATGCCTGATTGAGCCCAATGAACATACTGCATATTTGAAGAGTTCTAAATAAAAAATGCCATACATTGAGCAAGTCGAATGTCTTCTTGAGAAATGTTGCTACTGTTCTTGGTTTCCTTCTGGGGAAATTCTTTTCATCAATGCTTTGCATGGTAACAAGAACTAATTTAGAAAATATATGAAATCAATAGAATTTCGACGGTTTTAGTTTGTATACCCCATTTTCAAAATACGAACATAGGAACTATCTTTCCATATTTATAAGGATAAAATCTGCAAAAACGACTTGGTTGAGAAAGATAGTAAAAATAACAGCCATACTGGATATATTTATCATTATATTTATATTATTTAGCATGAGGATCGAGGCTGTACGGAAGTTATTCTTTTTAGTACTGCTATTAGCTGTTAGTTAATCCACTGTCATCACATTCTACGTGGATCAGGAAGTTGACCAGCCCTTGGACTACGTCGAAATCAATGCTGTCATCAAGGCGCAAGGGGAAAGTCTCGAGGAAACCATATAGGAAGCAGTCGGCATCATTAACAGCATCAAAACAGTAGTAGGAATATACTGCCAGTCGTATGCGAAGGAGAAAAAAGAATGTGAAAACATTGTGTAGACTGACCCCTATAGTATTAAACCTCAATACTAGCTGGATCAGAAAAAACCAATCTTTGCAGGTATCTCTCTTTAACCAAGGCTTCGTGGTCGCTCATGAAATGCGCATCAGTGTGAAGGAGTCGACACTTTTCGGAAAGCTAATTGATGATATCCTCAAGCAAGGAGTCAACAAAATCAACTCCCTTGAGTGGAAACCATTTTAAGTATGTTCATCACAACCCAGGAAGTCGATAGCGAAGAGATTGCAGTCACTTAAGGCAAGAGGCAGGCCTATTAGATTTGTCAAAAGATAGGCATGCAACTTGATAGAATTGTAAGTGTCAGGGAAGTGAATGACAACGGAGAAGTCGAAGTCGAGGAAGAGGAAGACTAGGGCTAATAGGGTGAAGAAAGTGAAGAATAAGAGTAGTAAGAGGAAGAGGATGAATAATAACCAATCGATATCAAAGAAGGATTAATTTACTATAAATTCGTCGTGGAATGCCACCCCCGCAGAAAGTGATACCCTATCATAATCAATAGAAATTCAATTTTGTATAGTTAGTTGGGAATAATGGTTTTAATCATTTCAGTTGTGATAGAGCATCTTAAAAGGCCTCCACCACATATTTGGCGTCATCGAGGGTTATGCATAGAGGAGGGCGCACTAGTAGAGTGTTACCATGTCCACCACCTCGTCCAAACAATAGTTGGCGCTCTCGAGTTAACTACATTAATTTAAGTGCTTTCTCCTTTGAAGGTGAATTAGTTTGCTTGCTGTCAACCACATCTATTCCCAAAATAAGACCCTTTCCTCTCACTTCTCCAATGAAATTGGATGTTTTACTGACTCTCTGCAATCCTTAAAGCAAATACTTTCCAACTGATTCGGCATTTTATTGTAGTTTTTCACTTTTAATAGTGTTCAGAACCTCGAGTCCAATTTTTGTTTGCATATGCCCAGCGGCATAAGTATTGAACCAAACATGCTTTATGACGCCTGCAAGTTATTTGCGACTAACCACTGCAGCCAACGAACTTCCATTTCCGAGACTGGCTCCAATAGTTATGATGCTGGGGGAATGATTCTGCCATTTAAAACCCCATCCTTCTCGACCGATGCGACCAAGCCCAGTATGAGATTAATCACAAATAGTTATGGCTTGCTTCTATTTGAAATAATCGACTGTACTCTTGAGGTAGCCTGAAGGAGGTAAATAAACTCCTCCCTTGGTTTGCAATGGTTAATATACTAACAAGCCTGGCTTTCCTCCAGAAGTAGTTTCTACAATATTTTTGACATCCTTAAAGGCAATTTGAGCGTCCGAAGTGGATGAAGGCCAGTTAAGTCTCTCACAGTCTAGTTTATCAACTGTTCCTGAACTCCAACTGCCGAGATTGGTGACTGTCCTAGCATGTCCAACGAGACTATGATAAGCATTTCTGTATGAATAAACATCACGCTGCTCATTGAACACCTTTGATATTAAAACAGCAAAATCAATGGCTTCTCCTGCAGAATTGCATAGATAGACAGTATTAAAGCCATCTCCCAGTTAATCGCATAACAATTTAGAGTACTATCCTTGAGTTTAATTCATATAAATGCTGGAAGTATGAATGAGTCTACCCGCTTGGTCCTGAAGTACTTTACGAATTGCTGGGTGATTGTGGCCAATATTGACTTGTCCTCCACTAGCCTACAGGTCCAAGTAACGGTTGCCCTTGTGATCGAACAGATATTGCATGTGTCCCTAAGTGATAATTAGTGGCGTTTTGTAATAGGTGGAATAAATTTGAGGTATGTGTTTGTGGCGTTTGGATAAGATTTACTCAGCGTTACCCACAAAAGATTGTGGTTTATAGGTAGTGGGTGGTAGGGTAAGGGACGAGAAAAACCTTTGAATTCTCTTTGATGCCAGCATGATACAATATTTATGCTAGTATAACAAAAACGGAAAACAATTATATCTAATTATTATTTCTATGCGATAAGTAGTTTAATCCTACTTTTAATCCTACCTAACAACTGAAAATATTTCATAATCTTGATTATTATAAATCATCATCAGCTTTTTTCAGTTTGCTAATGATGAACAACACTGCAAATTGATTAAATAATGTGAGATGCTGGTAGTTTACTAAGGGAAAGAGTTGGGATAAACAGTACTAAAGATGATGTGGCCGAGTGGTCTAAGGCGGTAGATTCAGGCTCTATTCCGAAAGGGCACGGGTTCAAATCCCGTCATCATCATTTTTTACACTTTAGTCAACATCAAATTGTATCATTATAATTCTAAACTCACATTATCATACAACCCTAATCTTTTTGTCAAAGATATAACTCTAAAAATAGTCAGTAAACATCATGCCTTTCTAATAAGCTCATAAAGTTACTAAATATAGAAGTAAAGCATTTAGTAAGTTATACTTTTTATATGATTCTGCTTCAGCTAAAATTTTACACCCAGAAAAACTATTTCCTCCTTAGAGAGGTGGATTAATTTTTGGAGTTAGACTTTTACTTCGTTACCCTTGAAATCCTCACTGATGAATACTCTGTTATAGAAGCTATCCACCACGTATTTTTTGAAGTTTTTCTTGAAAGATTGCTGGGTACTCGCGATAAGAGACAGCTTTTTTACAACATCTATAAATTTGCTTATGGGATCTTCACCTATTTTGCTCAGAATATCATAATCAACCTTTACTAACTGGGTCTGTCTTAAAGCTTCCTCTCCAGTTTTTCCCGCTGCCTGGGGATTGTAGGAACTAGTTCCAAATACTCTCGTGTGAGTACCTGCGAAGTTGTTATTAGCGTTAATCTTTTTATTCATGCTGACTATCTCATCGCCCAGCACTGACTCTTTCTCTTTCAGTTCGTCCATGTAGACTGTAAGTTTGTCAACAGTTAATTTTAAAAGCTCTTTTGCATCAGGGCGCTACTCCTGCTATTTTTTGAGGCAAAGTCTAACAATATTTCTCAGTTCAGCAGAATATTGCTCAGGAAGATCCACAGTGTACTCCCCGTTAACTATATTTTTAGCAATGAAGAGTGGGTTATTGCCTGAAAAGGGAGTCTTTAGTGCCATCATCTCGTATATAATACAACCCAAACTCCATATGTCAGCCTTTTCATTGTATGTTTGATTCTGTACAATTTGGGGGCAGGAGTAGACTAAAGTGCCAACAAAAGAGTTATTAGCATTTAGTGACTGCGAGATGCCTTTTGCTAGACCAAAGTCAGCAACTTTGAGGTTGTTCTTGTTGTCAACCATTATATTGCTGGGGTTGAGGTCACGGTGAATTATTAATTTATCAAAATGTAAGTACCTCAGCACTGATAGAAGAGATATCAAAAATCTCCATACCATGTCCTCCTCAAAATAAACACCTTTTTCGTTTTGATTCTTGATGAGCTAGGATAGATTGCATCCCTTTACCACTTCCATGACTATAAAGAGATATTAATCCTCAATAAAAGACTCATAAAATTTTATTATGTTAGGATGTTTGAGTTATTTATAAATCTTGACTTCTCTGAAATAGTCTTCAAACTCTTAATTCTTCTCCTTACTTTTTTTCTTAATTTCTTATACGTTAAGTCGCTTTAGTGCATATTCATTGGATCCCTTTTTTGCCAGATAAACACACCCAAAGGCACCTTGACCCAATTCCTATAGCAAATTGTAATTGCCCACCACTTAAAGTTTAAAGTTCTTATTTTTCATAATTTTTCCAATTTTTTCAAATTAGTCTTCAATTGCCTCTACTTTCGAACTATCCAGCTAATTGAATGCTTTTAACGTTTTTAAATATGCCTCAGGAGGTTTGACAAAATGGCCTATATCGTAGAAGGGTCCAAGTAATTCAGGTGGAAAGATACGCTTGAATATTTTGCGATTTTTTTATAAGGAGCAAACATACCGAAGAAGCCTGAGCATCAAAACCCTAAACTAATCAAAGGCCTGTGCTTCATGCTTCTCTTCGATATCTTCAAACTTGATCATATGACAGTTGAGAGGATGAGAACGCACAAGAAGGCCGATTGCATCTTCGAGCCCATCCTCAATGTATTTGCTACTCATATCATTATCAAGCATAAGATGAGTAAGTATCTTCACATTATAGATCATTTCCTTAAAATCGAGAGGCTCTCGCAGCTTAAGACTGATTAGAGTGGTGAAATTATTCAATTTAAAGTCATATATCACCTCTGTTTTTGTTGTTAGAAGCAATTTGTAAATGCAAGCAAGCAGAGACATTTTTAGTATAAAATTTGACTGACTGCGCTTCAATTCATTGATAAGAGTCGTAACACCATTTATGCGACGGAAGTTTTCATTAAACTGTTGATTATCCAGTAAGTCTTTAATGATGTTGATTAATTTGGGTTTGTGAGTCGGATCTAGCCGTTCGAGTGCAAAAATCAGCCTTCCCACATACCAAACTTCTTCAAAGACTCGATTAATACCCTTCGCAATGAGTTACCGTGTTATTTCCAGGATCACCTTGGTGGCTTCAGGATTATTCATCGCTAGGAGATCCATTATCTTACAAAACATCTAATGTGTCACGAGATTTGGATTTATCTCGATAAAACGCAAATGTAATGCTAGAATTTCGATCAGAACGGGAGGAGAGTTTGTCACCTCAGGCATCATCTCATTTATTCGTATAAGAAAATCTTCGCGAAGATGTATACGTAACTCTGAAGGTTTTGTACAGAATCGTAGAAGCTGAAGGGGTTTAAATTGCAATTCGCTACCATTAGTTTGGGCTATATCCTGTAGTAACTTTACTAATTCAACCGTTTCTTTTGGAAATTTATTATCGCGGCACTTATTGATGAACTGATCGATGAGCTTTCCTTCTTCAGCGCTACCAGAAAACGATTTATCTTTCTGCAGGTGTTGAAGTAATTCGTTTAGATCACTCGTAGATTTATCCATGTCTGAATTTAAACTACAATTAAAATGATAAGGAGAAAAAGTAATGGAATTTGATAATAGAACATCGGATGATGGATATATGGAAATCAGAAACCTAATTTACGGCTTAGTCTGGATCTCTCAACATAGTCGTGGATATGCTCACTTGCCACAGGTTCCTCAACTGCCTCGCGTACGCTGAAAGAAGCATAACGGGAGGGATCAAAATCTTTGGGTCTGACGTGTAAGGCTCCCTTTTGTGCACGCCACTGTTAAACTTATCGCACCTTAATATAATGGCACATACCCTCGAGTTCTTGTCTTGTTCGGAAACGTTGACAATGTGACCGAAAGTGGGGATAACATTAATGTTAATGCTCCTGTATAATTATATTCTTACCCATCTTCAGAGATTGTATTTTGGAACGACATTCTATGATATTTGAAAATGATATGATTAAATCAACCGTAAAATTTAAAATTTATTGCAATATTTGTATCAATACTATCATCTATTTTACCATAGATATCATTGGACCTTTCCTGAATATTTGCGCTGATGGGTCGACATGAACTTGTTGATATCCTCCATTGTGATTCCCTTTCTCATTTCCTGGTGATCTGTAACGAATTTTTGCAAAAGCTTTATCAAAATTTTCTTGATCTATCCGGTTAACATTTTGCCAGTACTGTATCTGTGGGCAATATCTTCCAACTATTTCTCGTCTTCCAAGAAGAATCGAAGATAATTGTAAGAAATATCGACAGTCAAATCTGCTCCATGAAGCTCTTGTTACTCTTTCGTAGCTTTTCCTCCACTGAAAGCATGCTTTTTTATCTTTGTTTATATTTATTTGGGTTTGTCGGTCATAAAAATTCCTGAGGAAGGAACAGATCCTGACATCTTTGAGTTGAAACCCTGCAAAGAAGGAAAGAATTTACTATAAAATCCTGCAGGTTTAGGCGCTTTGAGCTTAGCACAAACATCTCTGGTCATGCGGAAATAGGGGTCTTGATCAATGCCACAAGGAATCAGACAGGGAATATTTTTGTTTCCAAAAAAGTGAGGAAAACTAGATGATAGACAGGGGGCAGCCTGAATAGCGGGATATGCAGCTTTACCGCAGTTATCATTAAATTAAAGTCCAAAAATAGCCTTGAGAGTAGTGAGGTTGATGTGTTTCTGGAATCTGCAGACATTGGGATACAAATATCCCATGTATTTGCTATCAAGGCAAATAAATGTCTGTTCGGGATCAAAGCCAAGAGCCAAAATATCCTTAATGTTCTCATAAGCTAAATTTGTAAATTATTATATATCTCCGCCATCTTTGTGAAAGTATTTTTCATCATCTGTGATTTGAATCACAAAAGGCACATTAAATGCTTCTTGCATATACTTGCAGAAAACAAAAGGTAGCATGTGCCCCAAATGCAAAGCCTAAGATGATGGGCCTCGACCAGTATAAAGATAAAATGGCGGAACTGTAGGATCACTGTATAACACAAAATGTACGTGTGTTTTTAGACAGCATTAAGAATGAGGTCAAGGTCCCTGTGCGAGAAGAAAATGCCTCGCCGAATGAAGTAATGGGCTGGTCGCTTTGTGAGCTTTTCAATTCTTTGTATCATTTCTTCAGTGACATGATAACAGCCAAACTTATCGATAAGTTTATTATAGTCGATCTCTTTGCCCGATGCGCTGGAGATGGTGTAGGGGTTGACCACAAAATCTTCCTCTTTCTCTTCCTTTTTTATTTCAGGTTATTCAATCTTAGCTTCCTTAATTGTCTTTTATTCTTTCTATTCGATAGTTTTTTAATTTTCTGGTTTTGTTGATTCCATTAGTTGATCTTTGAAATTATATTTTAATCTATCTTTGAAATTTCTTTTATATATTTGAGATCATACGCCATATTAAGCCAATTAATTAAAAAAGTGATGATATACATTTTTTTTGTTTTATGTGCATGCATCATGAAGAGCTAAGTAAATGTGGATTAACGTAGAAAATATGATCATTTTAGCATAAAGAGCTCTAAGATAGTGCGAGCAAATTTTGTGAACATTACAAACACAATAGAATTTAATTTAAAAGTAATAAATTTTATTTAAATTTGAATGAGCACGGAAACCTCAGAGAAAAAATCGACTCTCACGGGATAGCAGGCCACTATAAAAGAAGGACAATAGTTTCAAAGCGCCTTCATCCCCAAGGTAGTCAATTTAGACTCTAAGCTCAGAGACAGCTATCCTGAGGGCTTCAATGAAAGATCCAAAAGAAAGCGGTCATCCAGAAAATCAGTTAAGATTGACAAAAGCAGCACGAAAAGTTAAAAATCTCAGCGCTCTCACTCCAAAAAGGATGCTTCAGCCAGTAAAAGCAAGCATAGCTCCACCAAAAAAAGCAACAAAAAATCAGCTTTAAAAAGAAAATCAGAAGTCTAAAGAGCCAGCAAGCAAACCGAAGATAGTAAACACAAGATTGTAAGTACAAAAACTATGAACGCCACTATTCAGTAAGGGCATAACTTTGTATCTATTGGGGAGAAGGAAAGCTCAACTAAAGCCCATAGGACAGGAACAATGAATGCCACTATTCAATAGGGCTCAAAGTTTCTTGCAGGATCAAAGTCAAAAAGAAAAAGTTAATCAAGGAGTAAAGGAAAGTCTTCAGGGAAAAAGTCCTCAGTCAAAAAAGAATCTACGCTCAAAAGAGGAAGGCCTAGTGGTTCAAAAAAGAAATCTGAGACTCCATCTAAAGTCTTAAAGAATAAATCAGAGAAGTCAAATGATCATGGTTCTAAAAGTAAGAGTAAAAGTAAGAGCAAAAGTCAGAGCAAAAGTCAAAGCAAAAGCAAAAGTAAAACAAAAGAATCGAAGCAAAAGGAGCAAGGAAAAAAATCTATTTTGACTCGTTCGCATGGAAAGCAAAGTATTAATAAATTAATTTTAGACAATTCTCAGTTACCTCATCAATCCAAGAAAAAAGGCAGCAAGCAAACTGGGTCTCATAAGTCAAGCCGAAAATAAGTTGAATCCAAGTTATCAAAAGATAAAAAGAGTGAAGAAAAGCACAAAGATAAAAAAAGAAAAACAGAATGATTCCTCCAAAATATTTTCGATATATAAATTTAAATTAAATATAACGCATTCTTTAAATAATTGTAAATTTTTGGATTATTTGTTTATTTAAACAATTATTATCACTCAATAATTTGGATTGACTTATATAAAATTATCAGATAATAAAATAGTTTATTTTTTATATATGTTTTAACAAAAAAATCTTTTAACAAAAATGTCACCTGATGGAGTTATTTACAAGTTTAAGATAAAAAACTATTAACAACAATTTACCCAAAGTATTATTTTTGAATTGATATTGATACAAGAACGGAGAAATCAAAGATGAGGTTTTACATTTTTATTTGATAATGTCTGATTTTACTGATGAGCGGATATTTTAATAAGATCAAAATATACTCTT
>Ga0302268_1001860_pt1 | contig 10611 bp, 12 predicted proteins | sample III_Bog_E2_1_FD_194554 | JGI IMG/M metagenome (GOLD analysis project Ga0302268, IMG submission 194554) | Peat permafrost microbial communities from Stordalen Mire near Abisko, Sweden - III_Bog_E2_1 | ecosystem: Environmental > Terrestrial > Soil > Wetlands > Peat | place: Sweden: Abisko...
TTTTTAGATCTACAAATTATTTAACAAATCAGCAATTGGTAACCATTCCCATTTCGCAATCCATTGGAAGTAGATATTTGGTTGGTATCTATTAATTTCGGACAAGCAGCTATTGCACTCTGGGATTTGGCTGGGATATGGTCAATCAAACAGATTCTTCTATTACGTTGTCTGCAATCGTCAATTGGATTGGCCCCACCCAATAATATTTAACCATCAGCGTCGGTTTCAACTATCAGGTCTTTAGCGTTTATAACTGCAGCATTCCCTACATTTACTACAACTCCACCTCGGGCCTTTGCCAGGATGGCTGCGAAAACGGGTCGTACCTATCCTTCGACACCTACACCTGCATTAAGTGCCACTCTTCGGTCTGCATTTAGTGCAACAGCTCTAACTATGGGTGTGCAAAATGCAATGACTCTTTGGGATATATTCAAGTCAACGATACATGTGTCTGTCCCAATGGGTTTGCTAGCAATAGTATGAATCAGTCGTATGAGTGCGAAGACATTTGCGGAGACGGAAAAGTGTTTACCAATCAATGTGATGACGGCAACACAAACAATGGGGACGGCTGTTCCTCCAACTGCACGATAGAAAATAATTCTTTTTGTGTAAATGGGACTCCTACTTCACCTTCAATATGCACCGTTCTTACTGCTCTACCCTTGACTATCGTGTCCTTCACAAAGTAAGATGATGCCAATGCTTTCATCATTTAGTTAGCATCTGTGAGTTCATTAAGTCGTTTTTTGACTGAAGCAGACAATCCTTCTCTTTTCATCCACAACGGAACAGTTTTCCAGCTAAACTTTGCGTATGAATCAGTCACTTATAACTCTGCTCCTGCTAATCACTTGAGCCTAAGGATAGCATACTCCTAATCTCTTAACAACCAAACGCTATCGATGACCTTTGTGACTGATCGCCAAGAATTAGTTACAGTGGTGTATCCATCTGTGACTGATAACAATCTTGCATTAAAGGTGTACAGCGACGATTAATACTCGACATTCTTAATTTTCAAAAGATTAATGCCCATTTTTTCTTATGTTTTATGGTTTCTCTTGGTCGTCGTCTTTTTGTTTGTCAGTAAACTTATTGCCATTGAAACTTTGTTCATATTTCAATTTACTTATGGAGGTTTAATAATGCTAAAAAAGCTTGAGCCTGTCATGTATTCATATAAATACCTATGGGTTTTCAACGGTTATAATCACCTGTATTCTGACGGAGTTGATGTTCCTCCTCAAGTATCAGCAATTGATTACAATGCTGATTTTATTGCAAATTTCAATATAGATTTAGTCATTTTCTTTCTTCCTATGATTGTTGGAGGAGTGTTTCTGCTTGTTAATAGGATAGAAAACAATATAAAAATATAAAAACTTGGCTTTTCTATTCTCGTCGAATGGCAACTATCAGCCATGCTATTTTGCCTACAACAACTTGTATTTTCTTTTGTATTGAATTTTTTTTATAGCCCAACTAAAATTCAAGGAGGTTTTCTAGGGACAATTTTACTGCTAATTTATGCTGCCTATGCAGTATTAATGTTCATTAAAATCAATGACATACATAATATAGTCAATCCTCTTGGCGAATATCGAACCTTCATCAATAGAAAGGGAAAAATTAATAAGCATTTTTACATTCTTGTAATGATCTATCGACTTAGCGTGAGTTTAGTCCTAGTCTTAGATTCATGGACCATAGTGTCAGATAGCATTATCTTGATAATTATAGCAGCTTGGACCGCTCTACTGATTTGGAAAAGACCATACCAATAGAATATACGACCCATTATTAACAGTTCCGTTATTTTTCTTTTGTCAATTTTCTTACTTTATTGTCGCAATGTGGCTGATAGCACTGATGTCAATTTTGCAACTTACATTCCAATTGCAGTTATTTGCCTAATTGGTCTTACTGCCTGTGCAAACATATCTTTTGCAGCACATAAATTTTATCGGGCAAAATTCCCTAAAAAACTGAATCTATAAATGGTTTAGGCGGTTAGTGCGACAAAAACAGCAGGTACCAATACTTAAGACGATATTATTATGGATATTGGATCTTATGAAACTAGATAGAATAATAAAACAGTGGACATGCCTTTGCAGTAGATAGTAGATAAAATGACAGGCAGTGAACCTTCCAGAATGAAGCTGACAGAAACCAAAGACCAGAATTCTCCATTTAAAGCATAAACATCTAGTGAACCTCAAATTCCGACTGTGTAGCGGTCAGGTTATTATAAAAAAGAGGCTCCGACTCCCAATACTGCTTATAAACTAAGATAATGATGAATTTGTGTAAACTTATTTTATGAGTATGAAACCTATAATGCTTTTATGATTTTTATGCTACATTGAAATATTAGTAATGAAGCATAATTTTTACATTAATTTTTATTCAAGGATGCTCATTTTAGACTCAGTTTCAATAAATAAATAACCATTTTTATGACTGATTGAATGATTCTTATTGCCTTCCTCCAATTTTAATGTTACTTCATTAATTCAATCAAAGGATTTAGTGACTCAATCTTAAAATGCTTGCTTTCAAAAAGTCTAAGGCAATCTGTTAAATTCCAATAGATTTAACTACAGAACCCCTATCCTGATAGAGTAGCCAACCGAAAGATGAGGTGATTCTTCTAAATAGAATATAAATTGTCCCTTCTCCCTTGAAATGAGGGTGTTAATTCTATATGTTAATTTACTAATTAATGAATGTCCATTCTTATCTTTAAAGATTTATGCAGTTACTATCAATCTATATTATTTTTTACAACTAGAAATTTGATTAAGCTCTGCTGTAGGCTAAGCGCTATAATAATTTGATATTTAATTTATTAATCCCCAAATGACTGAAGAATAGAGATACTAAATCGAACCTAATAATGAATAACCAGAACAATAACTCAAATTTAGCAACCAAAGGACCACCATCTTCACAAAACACAAAAATGCTTCACTTTCCACTCTTTATGATTTATAGGCCCATTTCCAAATTTCAACAGATACCAGTTTTGATTAAGGAATTCACGAAGAAAATATGAGCCTCCTCAAGCAGGCAAGTGTTAAGTTGTTGGATTAATGCTTAGTAGACTCATTCAATAAAAGTTAGGGATTTAGAGATACATCCTTATATGTGTCTCTACCTTTGTAACTGGGAGGAGAGAACTAACTTGAAGACCTCATTAACCACAACTAACTGCTGGGAGAAATAGAGAAGCAAGAGATTGTAAATATGATTAAAGAAGAGGATGAACTGATTGGAATGCTCCGAAAAATAACGCCTGTTTTTGGGAGAACTGTTGGAAAAGAACTTATTTATATCATTCATGAGATACTAAAGGTTAAATTACCTCTTTTCAGGAAAACAAATTAAACTAAAGAGTCAATTTTGCCAAAGTTTAACTGTTTTATCGGATTTTAAAACGAGTAAAATATTCAATTAAATTGTCCAATTTATCAAGATATCGATTTGGAAGAGGTGGCCCAGTTTGCTTAGAATGATCTGATCAAATTGAGTAGTTTGTTCTATTTCTCCAGAGATATAAAATACCTAAACTTAAGAGAGTTAAAGTCAGACATTAAACCAAAAGTTAGTGTGCTCTAAAAATTTTAATAGTTAGTCAAACAGATATCAAGGACGATTTTTTTCACAATTATAGGTGCAGTTGAGCAGATCTCTCGTTTCCAAATTGTAGACTTCTCTCAAGAAGTGAGTTTCGGAGACATCCCTCAATATGAAGGATCAGTGCGACGCCTAACGAGTCGTGCTCTTTCCTTCGACGACGAGCCCCAGGATTTTATCTCTAAAAAACTAAAGTTTGATCTATCGATTGATTGATTAATTTATCTATTTTAAGTTAATTGTCTATGAAGATCTGTGTGGACATCGGTCTGAAATTTGATTCAGATAGGGTCACTGATGTCCTAGATTTTAATTAATCAAAAGTGTGGATGTAACATTAGCTTAATTATTACGTCAGAGGTAAAGTAGGATTATAACTTTATTTCGCCATGAAGGATTAGAGGGATCTTGGATCCTACGATTTTATGGAGTGTGTTAATTGGAATCGCGATTCTTTGGGAGACTTTTAGATAGTCTAAGATTAAGTACCCAATCAGGATGTTGATAATATATCGGAGAGATAGGACAAAAAAACTTCGTTTAAAAATAAATATCTTAACAAAATCAAAAAGATAAGCGGAGACTTTTCTACCAAAGCTAAGGCAGCCCCTAGAGCCTCAAATTCTCAAACGAGTCAGCAAAACCCTAGTAAAAAGAACAAAAACCGTATTGCTGCCAAATAAAGCAGAGACCGAAAGAAGATTTACATTGATATCATGTAGCAGTAGACCAAACAAATGGAGTAATAGTTATACAAAATAAATCAGGAAATATAACAGTGCAAGGCTGATATTCAAAGAAGCGTTTTCACCAACAATCAATATGTAGATAGATTTTAAAATAGACTGGACCATTCACGCCCAAACTCAGCCATGTCCACAACAAATTAGAAAAGTTAATTTAGGAGGGAGAGGGAGATGATCTCGACAATGAGATTAATTTAGCTATTGATAGTATTTGCTATCGATTTGGGGCAGCCGGCAAAGAACGCAAGTTCAACATCAACTAATGCTATAAACAAATATTCAATTTGGCTAATCCGACCCTACACAGATATCTTCTATGGGCGGCAGAAGTAAGTGTTCACCTCTTCAGTAAGGGCGAAGGTTTTATTGATGACTAAAATTAAAAATGGTTCAAATAGATGAAAGATTACCTCGGTGACTTGAGTCATAAGTCGGAAATAATTTAACAACATCAAAAGCAATTGAAATAGCGGCGAATAGGATTATTTAAATTGATTAACAAACTTTGTTCAACTAAAAAACGAATGGAGCAACAGTCTTACGATCTGGATAACTTGTTCCTGGATGTTCGTGAGATTTTAACACCCCTTCAGTGTTCTAAGTTTATTCTGTTTATCTAAAAATACTCGTATCGAACTGAATTAAGATATCACTAAGCAGATATTTAGGGATAGGTCGTGGCCAAATTGATAAAGAATGTGAAAAAAGAGTGAAACTAATTAATGTTATGATTTACTCTATCTAATCTAATATTACTACTTATTTTATTAACAAAGATTAAATACAGTTATCCCTTATTTCAGTAATTTTAATTATGAGAAGTTATATCAATCAAACCGATATCATTTAGATTAACGTTTTATCTCCATACAAATTTGTTGGATAACTACTACATTTTTTAGATCTGACCGATAAACATATATGCTTTAGAATAAAATATTATTACTAATTTCTATTGTAGCATGAAACAAACCGACTAAGGGGGAGCTATTCGCAAAAAGATAGATGACTACTCCTACTTGCTCAATCAAAACATCGGAAAGGGCTACTCTAGTCAGGTGTTTAAAGGCCGCAGCGACGTCACAGGTACATTCGGTTTGATTCAGACCAGGCCGTGGCCATCAAAGTTATCGACATGAAGATGATTAAAAATGAAATTCACAAAAATCTGTTGTCATCTGAGATCTAAGTGCTAAAATAGTTGAAAAACAGCGATAACATCATCGAGGCATACGACATCTATACGACTAAAAATAATACCTACATCATCACAGAATTATGCGATGGTGATCTTTCCAAACTAATATCCAAAAACAAGTGCTTATCTGAAGCTGAGGCTATTCCATTCATGAATCAAATCATCAATGGGTACATCAACTTTTATAATCATGGCATCATTCACCGCGACCTTAAACCTGCCAACATCTTTCTTAAAAATAACGAGATCAAAATTGCTGATTTTGGGTTTGCTATGAAGCACACGGATGGTAAAAAATATTCAGCCTATAATGTTGGATCACCTGTGTACATGGCTCCTGAAGCATTAAAGGAGAACAAATATAGTTTTAAGAGCGATATTTGGGCACTGGGGGTTATATATTACGAAATGCTTACTGGGAAAACTCCTTGGAGAGCCAAGACAGAGAAAGAGTTGGCAAAACAAATTACTTCCATTCCAATCAAAAAGTTACTTCCTCCATCAATTAGCCCATCTTCAGAAACATTTCTCCTAAAAACTCTCAATCTGGACATTAAAGAAAGAATGCAACCTGAAGATATTCAGAAATACAGGTTGAATACTGAAAAAGGCATTGCGATAAAAATATCAAAATAAGCTCATGGATACAATAGTAACAATCTCACATCGAGACACAACGATACTTTGGCTGAAAAAGTAAAGCGCCAAGATACTTCTTTGAATAAAAATATAGTTGAGACCAATTTTAACGGAAAAAATAAAACATTAATATAATCTATTGAGGAACTAAAGCCTAACCATCTCACTCTCAAGACTGCAGCTACAATTTCCCAGAAATCAACAAATTTTATCACAAATTCTACCTCAATTGCCCCTACTTCTAAAATATTAACTCAAAAATCAATGAATACCCAAAAATCTCTCAGCACTCAGATCAGCATCAAGGAGTCAATTAAATAGTAAACTAACTATGATAAAAAATAACTTTCCAAGCAATTGCTCAGTCAAATTCATTTCTGCAGATTTATGTTCAAGCTGATTAAGAGAATTAACGAAAAACCTAGCGCATAAACCAAATCTGAATTGAACTGCCTTATAGGTTATATGTCTGGGTTCATTTTTTAAAAACTGTCAGAAGTTCAGAATTTATCTCAGGTTCCTCTTGCTTTTGTGAAAGATTTCTAAGTATCAAATGATTTTAAGAAAATAACTCAAATAGTATTGCAGTATCAATAAAAATATTCAAAGGATCTTTCAATACTGCATCGATAAAGTAAGTCTTTTGCTCTGTTAAGTGATTAACTCATCAAGAATATTCTCACTCTTTATTCAACCATCACTTCAGAATCATAGGTCAGTAAGAAAAAGGAATAAGTTATCGTGTTGGATTATTTGATCACGTTGAGGCAGCTCCTCAATTTGATTCAAAATAGCAACATCGAAGTTTTCCATGGAAAGTCAAAAATATAAAAAATTGTGGAAGGATCCCCCTCTCAAACTATAAATAAGGAACATGTGGATGCAATAAAAACTAAGCTTAAAGCGATGAAGTTGATTTGATTTACTATTTTTACATAAATAAATATTTGATTATCTTAAGGGTGCTATGCTGGTTATGCTATTTTATAATTTTATCTTGATGATATTATATCAAATCAGAAATTAACAAATTAAAGTCAGACAAATTAACCAAGAAGAAGCTGAAGTCACCAGCTAACTCAAATATTCTCCACTTGACTCATTTAAAAATCACTTGTGAAACTAATATCAGTTGAGTCGTGCTCAAAAGCCATTTGGTTTATATTTTCGGATTGCACTGTCTTAAAATCATTCACTTAGAAACAGGATTATTGGATAATTTCTAGAGCATGAACGCTGTCCACATATTTTTTTTATTGTTGGATTGGCATCTTTTTGATTTATTCGAGAGAACTCAATGAGTTGGATTGCCATTCATTGGTTAGAGTCGACTTCTCTTGACCGATTTTAAAAAGTTTGTTGATTCTTTCAAAAGAGAAGGTAATTTTACCCTCCTTAATATGGTTTTCTTCATCTTTTTTGCGTCCTTTGGTGCAAAACAGAAGCCCAGCAAGTAAGCAAGGAATTGTTGAGAGTAGGGAACAAAATGTAAATCCTGAATGACAACTTTGCACAAAAGCATTTCTGAGTGTAGTCATGTCCACTGATGGTGAGTAGGTAATAATTATAATTATAAATTTGTGTATATTTGAAAATGGGATTGATGGGTTTTGGATCATTATGTCTTGCTGTTTTCCACTTGTCCGATCAAAAGATTTTTATGGATGTGGGGAATCACACCTCCTCCAGCAATGGTGGCCTTAATTAATAGATCCAACTCTTCGTCTCCTCTGATAGCCAGCTGTAGATGGCGAGGAGTAATTCTCCTCACTTTAAAGTCTTTAGAAGCGTTACCTGCCAATTCAAGCACCTAGGCCGTGAGGTATTCCAAGATGGCGGCTGCGTAAACTGCCGAGGTGGATCCCACTCTGTTATGGGCAGATACTCTGCTTTTCAAGAAGCGATGAATTCTTCCAACTGGGAACTGCAAGCCTGCTCTAGCTGATTTAGACTGAGCTGGTTTCTTTGTCTTGCCTACTTTGCCTCCTTTGCCTCCCTTGCCTCCTTTGCCTCCTTTTCCAGCCATTTTAAATATAAATTTTATTAGATTCCAAAGGATTTATACCATAATTATCACATCTTTTTTTTGATTGGCTCTTTTTTTAAAAGAGCGCTCAATTTATATCAATTTAAAAAAGAGCGTTATTCTTCATTTCGCAGAAGATAACAAAGAACAAATGCAATGATTCGTAATCAGTTAAATAATGGAATGTTCATGGTAATCATCATCGAGTTACAGAGCATGCTTGGCATTGTATCTGTAGAAGTATATTTCCAATTGATAGGGAGTTCATATCTACAATTAGATGGCCATTACCAACAGCTAAATAGTCAGCAATTGTACTCGAGCTAGCTAACTTCCCCTCTTCCAAGCATTTTTAAAGCATTTGTCGTAGATTGAACATGGACAAACTGGACAAGCAGGGTAAAGGTAGGCATCGATTTTGCAAATTAATAGTTTCCCTATATCTACATGTTGATACATGTTAGCCCATAATTGATGAGTAGTTGAAAAATGTCTTTGCTGTCGAGTAATGTTCTTGGCAAATCCGGAGGCCAAGCGAGAGAAGCCCCACATCTCAATGAAAGATATATATTATAATTGAAGTGAGGATGCTTTAATCTGAATTAAATTTATTACTATCTTCTGTAAGTTCACAATGAAGATAAAGGAAATATGAACTAATTTTATTAATACAATTTAAAGATGTATTTTATTAATTTCTACATTTCTGATTGATTGGATAAGTTTGTAAATATTAAACTATCTTTAGCAATTGACCTTTTTGATAAGTAAACTTATATATTTGCGTCATTATTCATCATTTATACAATAACTATATAATATTTCTTTTCATAATCGCTGATGGACACGTCTGACAATTCTAGCTACATGCACAAATTTATTGCCAATTGGCATTTTTCCCTTCGCAAATGGCAGGCAATATTGGATCATACTGCCATATATCGTCGATAACGCTGGGGTTATCTAGCCTTTTTCTACGCATACGTCCTCTACCGCATATTTTACTATGAATACCTTGGCCTCATGTACTTCATGGGCCTCTACATAATCTATCTAATCGTTCAATATTTCACCCCTTCTGGGCTGCCCGACCCTGACGAAGACTCCTTCGAGAACAGTCTATTCATTGAGGAAAGCAAGGAGATATTGCATAGTGTATAGGGCGATCGTCCTGTATTGCGTTCTCTAAACTAATTCAACCTGTGGAAAAATTTGCTATTAAGCGCTATGGTATCTTTATGTTGCACATGGTTTTAGATTTTCCTAATTCCAGCATATTGGCCTTTCCTGTTGATTTATTTTATTTGGCTAATCGGACTGGCAGTGGTCAAGCACCTGAAGCACATGAAACTGTACGGTTATAAATTTAGTGACTTTAATCACAAGCCAGTGACGACCATTTGACATGATTTAGCTTTGATTACTCACTTCACATATTCATTTTTTATTGACTCGATCGGCATCATTATTATAGTCAAATAAAGATCATACATGTATCATTTACAGCATCCTTTCTTAGCTTTATCTTATCCTTTTCGATTCAGCCGCATCTCCCGCTCACTGTACCTCATTGTAGATGTTTTTACTAACTTCTCACAGATCTAAGCAAACATTAGTTCGATTCCCTCCCCAGTTTTAGCTGATACTTGATAAGCCGGCAGTCCAATGGACTGCACTAGTTGACTAATCTCACTATCTTGAACTTGAGCAGGCATATCGCATTTATTACCCACAATGCAAATCATAATACCACTATCCGAATTGTTTTTGGCTTATTGAATCCAATATTCCTCGACTTCTCGAAAGGAAGATGGGTCAGTTTGATCGTACACAATTAGCACTACCTGCGAACCTATATCGGTTATTATTTACTGCGGTAGTAAGCACTGGTAATGGTGCGAAAACGTTCCTGCCCTGCAGTATCCCAAATTTGAAGTTTACAAGCCTTGCCTGCTATCTCGAGCATTTTAAAGCGAAAGTCAACTCCTATGGTTGGAAGGTAGTTGTCTACAAAGTTGTCATCACAGAAGCGGATAAACAAAGATGATTTGCCGACTCCTTGATTGCCCACAATTACAACCTTGAATAAGTAGTCCTGTTATTTGATCATAATATTCTGCATCCTATAAGATCATCTCAATACTATAAGAATGGATTAAGTTAATTGAAAATAGCTCAAAGAGACTGATGTTCTTTAACAAACAAATTTAGCAAATCATTAATAAGATTATATATAGTTTTTAGTTTAAATAATCTCCGCCAAAGCGGATTTATTAGTATCATTTATTCTCTAAGATTATATATATAGATAATCAAGATGAACAAACAATCTTTAGTAAGCATCATCCTAATCA
>Ga0302268_1001875_pt1 | contig 10537 bp, 6 predicted proteins | sample III_Bog_E2_1_FD_194554 | JGI IMG/M metagenome (GOLD analysis project Ga0302268, IMG submission 194554) | Peat permafrost microbial communities from Stordalen Mire near Abisko, Sweden - III_Bog_E2_1 | ecosystem: Environmental > Terrestrial > Soil > Wetlands > Peat | place: Sweden: Abisko...
ACAAATAACATACATTAGTAACTCTCTAAACTTTCTATTTGAAGACTCAGAGTGTTAAAATTATTAATTAAAAAGCCAAGGCAAAAATTACAGTGATCCATAGTAAAGAAGAGAAGATCCACTTAATTTTATGGTTACCTTATTGCAGTGGCCATTCATACTTTGGAAGTGCTTTTGAATAAATAAATAATAAATATTTAATATTTTTATTTATCCTTGAAGATGATAAAATATAGTCATAGGCATCATTTCTTTGGCTTAATTGTCGATTTTACAGCTGGAAGTTTAGTAGTACTCTTTTCCTGATAAGTCTTCCACATGGTCTTAAATTCAGGAATCAATTCGAGGTAAATCTTCTATTTTTGTTTAAATTTTATTGATCCGTTAATGTACAGGAGATCATAATTATTTGTGCCTTTGATGTGCTTATTAAAGTGTAAATATCAATCATAATCATGTCAGTATGGGTTATTCTGCTACGGAAGAAATGAATATTAAAATGTCTTTCTTATGTGATTCTTAAATGCATTATGAAAATAAGTTTAAACTATGCAGATTTATATTTAGAACTTATAATCATTCCTTCTTGAGCTATTTTCCCTCCTCACCTAAAGATTCCTTCTTCGGTTGTTTTGCCTGCCATTTTATGAACTAGACGTTTCCCTTCCGCTCATTAGAACTTCCCCGGGCAAGGAAATATATCCAAAAACTCTGTAGAAAATAAATACCCAAGCATAAAGATATCAGGTAATAGCGTTGTAAGTATAAAAAGTTCAAATTTTCAGACACATCAACAATGTGATGGTACATGCTGTCCATAAGACAGAGAGGAAATATTATGATACGCGTATAGAGCCATACAACAAGGTAGGCATAGTCTACTATCTTAGACAATGTTAAGTGCTATACTGAATACTTTGATTCCGACATTACACGGCCTATTGCTCGAGCAGCATCGCTACTGTCGTGTACAAACATTACCATAATTCCAATAGGCACAAAATTGTAGCCTACGGAGAAAATAATTAGGAATACAGTCACACAATGATGAAACACCAGTTCATAGAAGCCATTTGATTTGAAATCTCTCTTCTTAAAGATTAGCAACTCCAATAACAGGTAGATGTTGACACCAAGCTGAAAGAGATAAAAGATCTATACTGCTGGGTTGAGAGTTTAGGGCCAATTAGGGTAGCTAGCAAAGATAGCATCACAGCTACCAACTCCACCTGAACACATAGGGAACCATGATTCGTTTCTAAAAAGGGTGAAGATCACAATCGTGGTTGCAGTGTGAAAAATAACATCATATGATTGCTTTGTCATATTGTTTATTTTTTGTTGTTGAACTTCTGGCGAGCAATATGCATTGCGTGGATGCATATAGTGTTTGACCCAATTTTTGGTAATTTTCCCAAACAATTTGCGGGAAAGCTATATTAATAAGAGGATACCCAATAAAAGACATAGCCAACAACTGCCCAAATAAGAGAAAAAGGTGAAATCACATAAATACCTTTGTTGTTGCAATATTATCGGAAGGTGAAAAAATTGAGAAAGCAAACAGTTGACCCTAAAATAACCACACTTGTGAGCACTTTAAAAGCAAGTTCCGTTTATTTCTGAAGTTTTTTTTGTTTTTTATGATATAATTCTCTAATTTGTTGTTCCTTATCATTAACATTACTGATTGTCTGCGTAACTCCTTCTGCCATCAATGGATATCAACTATATATTTATCACATATCCAAATTATATTTTCATAAACATAAGGAAAATTAAAAACTGAAAAATTAAAACTTAATTTAAGATAAAATATCATCATAATTCAATAAGTAAATTTCTTAAAAGGTTTTTGCTAATTATATCTTGATGAATTTAGTTTTAGATTATGTAAATGTATATTTTTCAACTTTTAATCATTCCTTTTTTTTCTATCTTCCCTCCTCACCTAAAGACTCGTTCTTCAGTTGTTATGCTTGCCATTTTACAAATTAAATGTTTCCCTTCCGCTCAGTAGAACTTCCGCGGGCAAGGAAATATATCCAGTAAGTTTGAAGAGTGTAAATTCCGAGGGAAAGAGCTATCAAGTAATAGCGTTCCAAATATAAAAAGGAATAATCTTCAGATGCAGTGTACATGCTATTAATAAGACATAGGGGAAGTACAAGTAGACGCATATAGAACCAAACAGCTAGGTAAGCATAGTCTGCGATCTTAGATAATGTGAAGTACTAGATTGCATACTTTGATTCGGATATTACACGACCTATGGCTCGAACAGCATCGCTACTGTCGTGTACAAACATCATCATTATCCCAATAGGTACAAAATTATAGCCTATGGAGAACAATATTAGGATTATGGTCACAGAGTGGTGAAATATCAATTCAAAATAACTGTCTGATTTGTAATCTTTCCTTTTAAAGACAAGCACTTATAAAAGAATATAGAGGTTATTTCCAAGTTGAAACTGATAAAAGATCTATACTGCTGGATTGAGATTTATGGGCCAATTAGGATAAGTAGCAAAGATAGCATCGCAGCTGCCCCAACCTCCAGTGCACATAGGGAACCATGGTTCTTTCCTAAAAAGCACGAGGATAGCAATAGTGGTCACAGTGTGAAAAATAAAATCATATCCTTGCTTTGTGATGGTTTCTATTTTAAATTGTTGAATTTCTGGAGAGTAATAGGCATTTCGTGGATGCATATAATTCTAGAATCTTTTTTCCATTAAGAGTGTCCACCATTTGCGACCAAACTACTTAACTATTAAAGTACCCAATGAAAGGCGAATCCAAAGGTCGCCCAGAGAAACGAAATAGGCGAGATCACATAAATGCCGTTTTTATGGCAATAATCTCGAAAGTCAAAGAAATTGAAAAAGCAAATTACTGAACCTAAAGTCACCACAGTTGAAAGCACTCTGAAAATAAGGTCAGTGTTAACTTTGACCTTTTTTTCTTTTTTCCCATATAATTTCCTTATTTATTTTTCCTTATCATCAATCGTAGCTGGCTACGTAACTTTTTTTGCCATCAATGATTGATTTAACTATATATTTATAATAGATCTAAATTATTTTTACATATATACAGAGGAATTCAATTAAGGCTTTAAAACTTTATATTATCCATATGGATTAATATCATTCTGTGGGCAATTTTCTCTAAAATTGCTGTTTGAAGATTCAAATTATTAAAAACAGTAATGGAAACTCAATTAAAAGTTGAATAATCCTTGGCAAAGAAAAAAATCACTTTGTTGAGGATTATTTTCTCCTGTTGTCATTTTTCCACTTTGGCTTGGTTATTATGAATGATATGAATGAATATTCAATCCGCATTTTTTCTTAAGAAGTCCACATTAGCTTGAGTCTGAAATCAATTCAAGGTAAGAGGTAAGACTTTCAATTTTAATTCAAATCCGGTTGAACTAAGTCTACAGGAGAATATAGTCATTTGCGTCTTTAGTTGCTTTATTAAATTGTGAATATCCATCATAATAATATTAATTAATGATTTCTACCCTGCTGTATTTAAGAAATTGATCTGTAAATATAGGTCTTTCCTATATATCAATGCCATTAGGATAATTAATTAAAAGTTCAAGTTATATTATTTATATGGAGCAAGATACAATTATCAAATTTTGTGTGGTAGGTGAACCTGCTGTAGGCAAAACCTCTATGCTTCATCAGTTTGTCCATAGAAAATTCGACGAAAAAGTTAAACCAACCATAGGCTGCGATTTTTCCACCAAGCTTAAATCTAGTATCGATGGAACACCTGTTCGAATGCAGATTTGGGATATTGCTGGCCAATAGCGATTTAATGCAGTTTCTAAGATGTACTTGCGGGGATCTCTTGGTATATTGCTCCTCATTCAGGGTGTGTCATTGTGTGCTCAGCTGATGCTCCAGCTACTCTATAATAAACAATCAAATGGAAAAAAATTATCCAGTAAAACTCAGATAACGAGCTTAATACGAAGATCCCATGCCTGCTTGTACAAAATAAATCAGATCTTATTGATAACTAGCACCCACAGAGTCATCAAACAAAGAAGTATTTATCCGAATTCGCAAAAACAAATGAGTTTACAGGATTCCTTCAATGTTCTGCCAAAAAGAACAAGAATATTGATGAAATCTTTCAAACTCTGTTAGGTATTTAGACTCTTATTGAGATGAGGCAGTGAAGGTTAACCTAATTAAATCGTCTTCTTCATCGAAAGTTAATAAAAATAATAAGCCTTAAGTAAAGCAAAGTATTGTGCTGGAGAGCAGTCAAGTAAATACTCAGTAAAACAACTAAAAGAGAAAAAAATGTTGTTGATCATTATTATTTTAGTGTATTGATTTAATCCTATCTAATAGATATAAAGAAACTCCCTTCAAGGGATAAACTATAGTCAAATATCCTTAATGGAGGCTTTATTTTTTGCTCAAAAATTAATTAATTAATTATTCTTCAGTGCAAATTAGAATACTATTGAAAACAGAGCATATATTGAGTTTGTTAAAATCAAATGTAAACATTATTGTGATTTATCAGTGAGGAAGTTTACCTCCTCCATCAAGCAAGATGCGATCTTTACGATAATTGAATAACATTTATAAAATTTAAAAATTTAAAGAGTAATTCCATCAGGCCCCATAATCTAAAAATAATTATTAAAGTAAAGAACAAATATTTAAGAATTTTTTGGCAGTTTCCCCAAAAAAATCATATTATATTGTTTATATCGTATTCCAAAAAGATGGTTTTTTATTTATGTTCTATTTTCTTCCCAAATAACTCTAATAGAAAAGCTGATTATATCTGATTATTAAAGTATTCGTACTTAATAATAATGAATATTCAATCATTCTTGCTTGATTTGCTTTTATTCGACTGAAATTTCTTTTTTCAATTATTATGCTTGCCATTTTATAAATTATTCATTTTACTTCCATTGCTATAAATTTCCTCTGACGAGGAAAAATACCCAATAACTATGCAAAAAGTAAATTCCGAAGCAGAGAGTTGTTAGGTAATAGCGTTGCAAGTATAAAAAATGAAAATCTTCAGACACATCAACAATATGATTGTACATACTATCGATAAGGCATACGGGAAGTATTAATATACGCATATAACCCCAGACAATAAAGTAGATAGAGTCTAATATTTTAGAGAGGGCTAAACGCTTTATTGCATATTTTGATTCAGTTATTACACGGGCAAGAGCTCGAAAAGCATCGCTACTGTCATGTATGAACATCACCATGGTTCCAATGGGCACGAAATTGTAGCCAATAGAAAAAAGAATTAGGATTGTGGCCACAAAGTGATGAAACATCAGCTAATAAAAGCTGTTTTATTGATAGAAATCTTTTTGGAAGACTAGTAAGTCTAATAGAAGATAAATATTGGTACCAAGTTGAAACTGATAAAAGATTTATACTGCTGGATTGAGAGCTTAGGGCCAATTAGGATAAGTAGCAAAGATAGCATCGCAGCTGCCAAGACCTCCTGTACACATAGGGAACCATGGTTCTTTTCTAAAAAGTACGAGGATAACAATAGTGGTCACAGTGTGAAAAATCAAATCAAATCCTTGCTTTGTGATTGTTTTTATTTTCTTTTGCTGATTTTATTGGGAGTAATATGCATTTCGCGGATGCATATAGTGCTGAAATCGTTTTTACATGAAGAGTGTCCACCATTTGCGGCCAAACTACTTAACTATTAAAGTACCCAATGAAAGGCGAATCCAAAAGCAGCCCATATAAACGAAACAGGTGAAATTACATAAATGTTGTTGCTATGGCAATAATTTCGAAAGGTAAAGAAATTCTGAAAGCACATCACTGTTCCCAACACAACTATTACTGACAGCATTTTAAAAATCTGTTCGGTCTTTTTTCTTATCTTTTCTATTTTCTTCTTCAATAATTATCTTTCCTGTTTCTGTTCCTCACTCATAAAACTAACAACCGGTTTAGGTTGTGCTATCTATTCCGCCATTTTAGATAATATTTATAAAAAAAATATCCTAATAACACAACGATTAAAGAAAAATAATTCCTGTTATGAGTATAAATTTATAGTATGTAAATTTATATTTTTCATCGTCTAATCATTCCTTTTTTAGTTATCTTCCCTCCTCACCCAAAGATGCCTTCTTCAATTGCTATGCCTGCCATTTTATGAATTAAATGTTCCCTTTCCTCTAATTAAAACTTCCACGGGCAAGGAAAAATACCCAAAAACTATGTAAAAAATAAATTCCGCAAACTAAGGCCATAAGGTAAATGTGTTGTAAGGATACAAAGTGAAAATCTTTGTTTTCATCGGGAATGTGCTAATACATACTAATAATCAAGCAAAAAGGAAGAATTATGGCTCTCATATAAGACCATGCAGTAAGGGAGGCATAGTCTACTATCTTAGACAATGTTAAGTGCTATACTGAATACTTTGATTCCGACATTGCACGGCCTATTGCTCGAGCAGCATCGCTGCTGTCGTGGACAAACATTACCATGATACCAATAGGCACAAAATTGTAGCCTACAGAAAAAAGGATTAGGATTACAGTCACGCAATGATGAAACACCAGCTCATAGAAGCCATTTGATTTGAAATCTTTTTTCTTAAAGATTAGCAACTCCAATAAAAGGTAGATGTTGACACCAAGCTGAAAAAGATAAAAGATCTATACTGCTGGGTTGAGAGTTTAGGGCCAATTAGGATAGTCAGTAAAGATAGCATCACAGCTACCAACTCCACCTGAACACATAGGGAACCATGATTCGTTTCTAAAAAGGGTGAAGATCACAATCGTGGTTGCAGTGTGAAAAATAACATCATATGATTGCTTTGTGATATTGTTTATTTTTTGTTGTTGAACTTCTGGCGAGAAATATGCATTGCGTGGATGCATATAGTGTTTGACCCAATTTTTGGTAATTTTTTCAAACAATTTGCGGGAAAGCTATATTAATAAGAGGATACCCAATAAAAAACATAGCCAACAACTGCCCAAATAAGAGAAAAAGGTGAAATCACATAAATACCTTTGTTGTTGCAATATTCTCGAAAGGTAAAAAAATTGAGAAAGCATATAGTGGACCCTAAAATAACCGTAGCTGTTAGCACTTTGAAGATAAGTTCCGAATTTTCCTAAGCTTCTTTTTTCTTTTTATGATATAATTATCTTATTTGTCTTTCCTCCTCAGTAAGCGCAACTGGTTGCGTAACTCCTTCTGCCATCGATGATCTATGATGGATATTAATATTATATTTATAACATCTCTAAATTATATTTCATGCCCTTGTAAAGGAAAAATATTAAGATTCTCAAGTAAATTACCATATTTCAATAGCAAACGAGAGAATCACACTTAAATTTGAGGATTAGCTTATCTGTAGTGCCAATTTATGGCTTTAGATGTGTTTATGCATTAATAAAATAAATGAATATTTAATCTCCTTCTTTATCCTTGAAGATGATAAAATATAGTCATAAGCATCATTTTTTTGGCTTAATTGTCGATTTTACAGCTGGAAGTTTAGTAGTACTCTTTTCCTGATAAGTCTTCCACATCGTTTTAAATTCAGGAACCAATTCTAGATCGGCCTTTCGATTTTTGTTCAAATTTTGTTGAGCTACCAGTGTGCGCTAATCAAAGCAGCCAATTCGTAGGTCGAGAATGCAATGGGCCAGCTAGAAACACTTAGCTGCTTCTTGATTGCGATTTAGCATCATTAAACAGCAACCAGCATTATTTTGGAGAATTGCATTCTCAAATGATTATGCTTCAAGCCCTGCACCATGGACGGCTCTTGCCTTTTAAAAGCATCTTATAGCATATTCATACTCTTCCATGTGATATAGGCAAACACCCATTCCAATATAGGGATGAGATCGAACACCATTGTCCACTGACGTAAGCACTCCAATTAATTCTAAATAACTCAAAGATTACCCTTAGCATGGTGATAAAAAGAAAGTGCAATATCGTCACGCCCCGCAGATTAGAAAATTTGTGCTCCATGTATATTGTAGTAGAATTAGGTGATAGAAGATTTGGATTCGGTGCACGACTTAGCCCTGTTATAATTAAGAAAAGCCTATTCATATAATCTCTCACCAAGGTGGATATAAGATGTCTCTAAGTATAGTTCAGCCTTGGGACCGATAAACAGCTGAGCCTTAAGGTCAGAAGGATAAAAAACCTCGTTTAAAATTATTGGAAACTCTGTATTGGTTCTTAATTTTCTAGGTTTCTGTACTATCTTTTTGATATTTGATTCTTACACATCTTTAACGCTCTCAGGTTTATATCCCATAAGTCCATCATCTGACTTCTTCTTTGGATCGGCCTTGCCTACTAGCTTGTTCTTCTCTTGAATTTTAGGAAGTTGTTCTCCAATTACGACATGCTTTTTCTCAACATCAAAGTAACCATTGTTTTCTTTTTCCATTTTTTTTGGTAGAGGCAATTCTCCCAATTATCCATCCAAATCTTTTTTAATAAGTTCTATCTCTCGAATATCAATATTCATATTACGATAAACATTTTGCAAAGCGTCATCTTTCATTTGTACATCCTTGGAGTCGTAAAGGTCTTCGATCTGTTTATGAGATTAACGCTTCTTAACAATTATTTTTTCATTTTTGGCCCCTTGAAGTTTGCAATGATTATGAATTGTGTCCATAAAACGACTCTTTCGAATTACTCCATCTTAAAAGGCCTATTTTAGTCGAGTATATTCAGCCAGTCGATGAATACTCATTATACACTCATTCTTAGAATCTTTAGCAAAATCGCATGCCACTCGAATAAATAGAATCTGGAGTTCTAAAAAGGTTAGGCCAAGATCGCCATCAAGTAGGCGTATATGAGGCAAACTACAATGATCTCGAATATAGACGTTAATGGCTTAGGTCGTATAAAACATGGCTTCTTTGCTGCTCCCTGAACTGGGTAGAGTTGGCGGCTTGAGTTTACTGACTAACTCCAAAAATTGTGCAGGTTGTACAAATTGTGGCACTACTTCTGCTTCGTTTAGAAATCTTAAAAAGCAAATAATTGGTAGTTTCTTTTCTAATATTTTTATCTCTTCCCATAAGAAAGAAAGATTCATGTTATAGTTTTAAGGCATGTATGCCTCGAAAATCCCTTCCAACTCATGATCGTATTGACTAATAGCTGCAATAATTTAATGATTCAACAATTTCCGGATGCTTTCATCTACCTTTAAGCGATGTTCATCCCCTTCACTACGAGTCAGTCTGTCAAAAAATACAGTTTAGTAGGCGTTTGAGTAACCAGGGAATAGATTTTTAGCCATTTGCTGAAGCAAATAGGTGAACTTCTTCCGACTGAATCTCATATCCTCTCCTTCAAGTGAATTTTTTCCTTCTTCTGATTGCTGATTGAGGCATAAATTTTTTGTTGAATCAAAGAGATCAACGTAATATTTCAGTTGATGAGAATTTCGGACAAATTCCTTGTCAATGATCAGTGCCATAAACTAAGACAACATTAGATTTTTTGGTTCTTGCTTGCAAATCGTATTATAAATATCGTCGATGACCTACTCGCTGAAATCGGATCGAGCAACTATGCCCTACTCTCTTGATAGCTGAACCATTAGTTTGGATTGAGGAATGGTCATGTTTACAATTTTCTATTTTTTAAAAGGTAAATATTATAATGTAAGTCAAAGCAAAAAGATGATTATTTGAATCCGAATTAGCTGCAAAATCAATACAAATACAAATGATACAAAATAATAATGGAAAAAATAAATCCTTCCACTTAAATTTAAGTAAAAAATAAAAATATATATAATTTAAATTTTAGCAATGATTTCTTGATCTTGTTCATGGTTTTCAATCATTAATAAGAGTAATGAAGATTAAATTCAATAATTTATGAAACCAATTTACGGTTTATGCAACCTAGTATAAACAAAATAAGAACAATTTTGATGGAAATATCATTTTAGTCAACTAACATTGAATATTACGGTATGCACAACTCCCAATCGATATAAAACTGGCACTAAAAGCAATTTCTGATCAATAGTGAGTTAATTTATCTTTGAATCAGCTATAGGGACTAAATTAGGGCTCATTGATAAAGTACATCTTTTATTCCAAAAATACGATCCTTTCAATGGCGCCAATATATTTGATACTGCCATTGTATAATTTGTACTCAAAACAACTCTGAGTGCTGACTGGCACTATTTTTCGCTGATCAAATAAAACGAATCTGTGAAAATATGATAAAAAGTAGAAACAGGATAAGGACTGCTACTGTTCATGATTAAGGCAATAACGTTTCTAGTATCACTAATTGACATATTATTAGCCCAAAAGAACGCATTATTATTTGAAATGTTGCCCAAGACGATTTTAAAAACTGTTTAATTGTTGAGGATAAACATAATAAGAGGGACAAATTGAGTATTTTGATCTAAAGTGCCATTGGTTGCGAGAACGGCTTTAATAGCAGGATTTGTATTTAGAAAA
>Ga0302268_1001883_pt1 | contig 10510 bp, 8 predicted proteins | sample III_Bog_E2_1_FD_194554 | JGI IMG/M metagenome (GOLD analysis project Ga0302268, IMG submission 194554) | Peat permafrost microbial communities from Stordalen Mire near Abisko, Sweden - III_Bog_E2_1 | ecosystem: Environmental > Terrestrial > Soil > Wetlands > Peat | place: Sweden: Abisko...
TTGCGGATGCTCATAATGTCCAAGTGACCAATCATAGAATTGTACTATTTAAGGCTTTCTTTTATTTAATTTCCAAACAGCTTGAATTCCTACTCACACCACTTGGGAATCATCTTCTCAAGGCTATTGGCTTATTTAGTATGATATCGAATTGTTCTATCGACATTTTTAAGTTTTCGTAAGTGAATATCATTTATTCTTTGCACTTTGGACTCGATATCATGAATGCCTTTTTCAATTGGCTGAAATACTCGAGCCAGTTTATCATGAACATCCACTATATAATTGTTATTATCTTAATCATTTTCTCCACAATATTCATTATCTACCTCATCAAATACTTCGTTGATACTATCTTATGAATTTTTTTCCTTATTTAACTCACCATCAGAATAGCAGTTATCACTTTAAATCATTTTAAGCAAACGCTCCTATAGTTCATGGGTGGCTGAACCTAAACTTTTGAAGGATGATGATCCACTTAGAGTATTTGGTGCATCTTATTCCATTTTTTATTTAGACTGCTTGCTATTAGAGTACTACAAATATTTAAAGTCTGATTTATCATGTCCCACCACTAATCCTTCTTTTTTCAAATTTTGAAGGTTTTATTGAATAAATTTAGCCACAAACTTGTCCCAATCCTCCCCATTTGCTGTGTCATGCGAATAGATGTTTTAACAAAATTCAAGCTGTTTTCCTTTTGACTAGGTTAGTTTATCCATCATTTCTGCTTCTGTGTCTTTTAGACTGAGTAGGATGTCATTCCAATGTGATATTTCCTCCCAAATAGGCAAAAAAGCCTGCGTATGGCGTAATCTTGTGCGATGGTTGATATCGATGACCAGAGTTGCTATCCTTATTTCTTTGGAAGTAAAAAAACACATGTCTATCGATTGAAATTTTGCTCCTTGAATGACCTCTTCATGAGTAGGAAAAAGAATCAAGTCCTCTTTCAGTCCCAGTTCGATATCGAATAAAAAAAATGGCTATTTCATATTGCCTTGATATACTTCTTTATTTATCTTGAGTAAGCTATTTCGTCGAGTCTCTCTTGTCGCAGATTCGTAAATTCTTAGCATCAAATATTCATTAAGAGGATCAATTTTTATTTATATATCCTCTTCACTTGACAGAAAAAGCTACATTTCTAAAATCTGTTGCAAATTGGATAGATTATAAACTTTTAGCCATTTGTTCATGTCCACAACCAACAAATACTCCTGCGTTTATTACTCTAATGGGTTTTTAAGCAGTTTCATCTATTTTACTTGCATGAATTAAAGGCGAGCAACTGGAACACCTTAAATTGCTAAGCTTATACAGGTTGGATACTGAAATATTATCACTTTTTCCTCCTGCAGCATCGATGAAATCAGCAAATCGGTGGGAAACTCTTTTTGCTTTTCTCCCAATTGAATCTGCTCTCGCTTCGCTTATTTTCTTAAACTAATCTTTTCAATAAAGCGATTTACCAGCACATACACTGCTTATGAAGTTACTCTAATTTTGGCAGTCCTTTCGTTTACCATTACATTACTCGCTGTCAAAAATAATTATTGTAATGAATCAATTTATCGAACTTAGAGCAAGCCACTCATATAGAGAATAACAACAAATTTGGGATTTTAGAGTGATATGGTTGCAACTTCACGACCCTTGATCTTCAGATGGCTGCACTTGGCCTCAATTGTAACATCTCTCACGATCAGTTCAGTAGCAGTAATATAAGCAATGCGATTATGGGTAGCTGAGTGAAAAAGTGGTTGTTATCGAAGGCGTTCAAAGAGGGCTTAGCTGACAATCTGCATAATTAATTATACCAGGCTGAGTTATACATAAGTGATTTACTTTAAAATAGGACAGTCATAAAACACGCTATTTTTAATAAATTGAAACATCAACTGAATTAATAATTTTTTGTAGTGAAGAAATTATCAAAATTAGGACGATGGGATGAGTTAATTATTAAAAGATTATTTTGAAAGGCCAGAGTTATTCATAGCGATGTAAAGGATAAGCTAGTAATTAACTCTCTTTCGATAATAAATGGAACTAAAATATATTTGGGAATATTAAATATGAATAAATAAATTTGATAAAATTAATTTCTATCTAACTCTACCATTACTTTACAGCTCATGCATTTTAGTTTAAAATTAAGAATAAACCAATGATGCACTTTTTACAGGACATGGTCTGCGGAACCATATCAGGGGTGGGCAACTGTCTTTCTGGTTATATGTTCGACACACTCAAAGTGCGCATGCAGATGGATCATTCTATTACTATGGTGGGTTCACTCAAGAGCATAATTAAAAATTAAGGCTTCCTTCATTTATTTAACGGCATGTACTACCCTTTTATCACTGTTCCTATTATCAATGCGGTCATCTTCTCCTCCTATGAACTCTATAAAAAATTACGCAACAAATCCTAGCTTAGTTTTATCGATGGAATATAAAACGGAGCGTTTGCTGGCCTTGTCAATACAATTGTCGTCTCTCCTGTGGAATTGGTCAAGTGCAGAATGCAGATTGATAAATAATTTAAATTTGCAAAATCATCGGACTGCGCGAAAGCAATCTTAAAAACTGAAGGGATTCGTGGATTATTTCAAGGGGCCTACGCGACTGGATTTCGATAAATTTTTGCATACAGCGCCCAATTTGCTACTTACTAATTCATGAAGGAAAAGATGGTGAGTAAGGATCATCCAAAACTGACTTTTATCGAGGGTATGATTGTGGGTACCTTTGCTGGCATTAATTGTTGGATATTCTCATATCCTCAAGATATTGTAAAAACCATGATTCAAGTTTCAGAAAAAGGAAGATATAAGGCGAACAAATGGCTCTTTGATGGAGGATTCTATAATTGCGCCAAAGAGATATACACAGAGGGAGGATGGAAAGGATTTTGGATAGGCATTTAGCCCTGCTTGATCCGAGCGGCCATCGCCAACGGTTTCGGAATCGCGCTATATGAATAATCGCAATATTTTTTCACCCACTCTAACATCTAAAATTATTGAAAGGCAGTGCTATTGATATAAACAGAATCCAAGAAATTTCATATATCTTTATCTTAATAAATAAATAAGGAGTTCAATCTAAGTATCTATTGCATGTATAATTCAATCTGAATAGTAGAACAAAATCACGTGATTAATAATATCCTACCTCATTAATTAATTAGAAATCCTATTTAATATTTGGATCTATTGGTGTCAGATTTAATAAATAACAACGCATGACTTACCATCGCCATCGGTTGGTTGTCTATATCACAGTCGTCATTCTGTTGGCTACTCTCGGATCAGCATTCAGTTCGCAGAACTATTTAATCAATCTTAATGTTGATGAATGCACCATCATTGGATGTAAAATATGCTTTAATCCTAACGCTTGCCTGCTCTGTAACTCTACATCGCATTTTATTGACGATCCCGTGGAGAATAGATGTATCTGCCAATAAAACTATTGGCTAAAAAGTAAATAATGTCAGGCTTGTAGCTCCGTAATATAAAACTGCTAAACCTGCGAACAGATCGATGGAGACGTCAACTGTGTCCAATGCAAAAACAATTCGTAGAAAACATAGCCTAATGTTTGTCTCGCCTGCGCTACTATTATCCCTCATTGTTTCAGCTGTCATAATAGTATTTGCACTGGTTGTGAGGATGGATATTTTAAGGACAGCAACAATCGCTGCTAGAGTTGTGCAGTGAACAAATGTAAGAGTTGCTCAAGAATAAAGGCTTGCTAAATTTGTTAATAAAAGTATTATCTCCAGGGAAACTAATGCAAAACTTGCTCACCTAACTGTATGAAATGCACTGATTTCAGCAGTTGCCAGCTTTGCGCCAGTAAGTACTACATAGATATTGAACCAACGCAACCTAAACTATGCAAAGCCTGTCCCGAAGATTGCCTCACCTGTCGCAATGGAACTAGTTGCAATGAATGCCTTTCAAATTACTATTTTTAGATCTCCCTCAATAAATGCCTGAAATGCTCCAATCTAGCTCATTGCGAGATTTGCTCAGTAAATGGAGACTGTACTCAATGTTCTTCAGAAGAATACTATCTTGAGAAAGGGCAATGCTAACGTTGCAACAGCACAGACAGCAATTGCCTTGCATGCAAAGGTTCATCCGATAACTGTATTGCCTGCCGCTATCAGTATTTTCCCGCCCAGGGAAAATGCGAATTTTGTATGGATTTACAGTAAGGATGCAATGAATGTGCAACAGAATCCAAATGTCTTTCTTGTTTGGAAGGATATTATCTGGATTTATCAAGTAAACGCTGCTATAAATGTCCTATCAAATTTAACTATTGCTCAACTTGTTGGTTTACTGCTTGTAGAACTTGCATGTAATACGCCTACTTAGATGGTGGTTCATGTAAGACTTGCGAATCCTATCAGCAGCTTTGCTACTCCTGCACACACATATCACAAAAGTTTGATTGCAAAGAATGCGTCTCTGGTTTCTATATAAATGAAGATAAACTATGCAAGCCATGCGATATAACTCTAAACTGCAAAAAATGCAACACCTCCACTGGATGCACTAGCTGCATGGATGGTTTTTATCTTTTAAATAGCACGTGCCTCGTGTGCAGTCGACTATAAAAATAATGCCATCAATGCACTTCTACTGGATGCCTGTCATGCTTTGATGGATACTACCTTGAAAATCATCAATGTTCCTCTTGTACGAATGCTAATCCTGATTGCATCACCTGCTTATCACCCGACAACTGTACACTCTGCATTCTTTCAAAATATCCAAAAAATGGCACTTGCACTTATTGCTCTTCATTTGATCCTCTTTGTCTAAATTGTGAACATAATAATATATGCACCGAATGCTCCTCAACAGCGTACTACCCCTAAACCATTGCAAAAGACCTTGCAGTATGTAAACCTTGTAAGACAGTTAACTAAGGATGCTAGGAATGTGCAAGAGTATAAAAAACACCAGATCACATCTTCAAATGTCTAAGATGCTCAGATGACCGATTTTTTATTGGAGATGGTTTTTGTCATTTATGCCGTCTTTTTGATGCAGGATGCGAGCGCTGTACCTAATAAGATATATGTTTTGAATGTGCCTCTAAAAAATATTTTATCAATGACAATCATCAATGCAAATTGTGTAGCTCCACTATTTAAGGCTGCTAAGAATGTGACAACTCATAACAATGCTCTAAATGTTAGAATTCCTACTTTTTAGACACAAATTTTAAATGCTATAAATGCGCACTTATTCTGGAGCATTGTCTCACCTGCTCAAGCGCTAAGAATTGCACATCATGCGAAAAAAATTATTTTATAAGTGGGCAAGGGCAATGCGAACTCTGCAGTTACTTCGTACCTCATTGTAAAGATTGTAACGATGATAAAACCTGTTCAAAATGTGAAGATGATTACATTCTGGACAAAGACAATAGATGCAGTCTTTGTGAACATCTTATTCCGAATTGTCTCTTGTGTACAAGTTATGACGTATGCAAATCTTGTGAGATAGGCTATCACATTAGTGATGATCAAAAAAGCTGTGTGTCTTGCAGCGAATCCTTAACAAATTGTTTGGAATGTTCGTCTTATAAAATATGTACTAAATGCACAGACGACTCTGGATTTACTAATTAAACGACCACATGCGATAAATGTCTAAATATGATTACAGACTGTATTCATTGTACTAATTATGCCTATTGCACGTAATGCAGATCCACATTGTATTATCCTAATAAAAATAAGTGCGTACTGTGTTCAGAAGTCTTTACTCAGTGCCAGGAATGCAATCTGAAGTAAAATTGCACTAAATGTCTATCAAATAAATATTATGCTGATGGAGGAGTTTGCTTGTAATGTAAACAGTCTTTGGAAGGTTGCGAATAATGCAACGACAAGAATACATGTACTCAATGTAGTCAACCATATTATTATTTATCAGACAATCATTGCTTTAAATGCAGTCGTTTCGATTAAAACTGCGCTGAATGTTTAGAATAGAATAAATGCACAAAATGCTCCTCCAATTAATATTACATTAGCGATGCAACCGGAAAATGTACTTTATGCTCTGATGCCATTATAGGATGCGATACATGTCAAGATAGCGATACATGTATCACCTGCATTAAGGATTAATATTACTTTGATGAAGGCAAATGCATCGAGTGCAAAACTCTGTAGAAATGCTAGTTTTGTGTGGCTAAAGATAATTGCACTGTCTGTATTGATAATTATTATCCGTCTTTAGGAAAATGCTAAATTTGCTCATTTTTTGTGCCAGATTGTGTGACCTGTAACTCAAAAGATCAGTGTCTTGTTTGCAAATCTGGTTTTTATATTGATGATGCATATAAATGTGACAGTTGTTCGATAATTAAACATTGTCTAACCTGCGAATCTGCCAGTAAATGCAACAGTTGCGAATAAAAAACGGGTATTGATACTGACAATAAATGTACAAACTGCTTTGAACTCTTACAAGGTTGTGATCTCTGCCAAAATTATACGATCTGCTAACGCTGTCTGCCCTTTAAATACTATCCTATCAAAGACAAATGTCTAAAATGTAGTTAACTTTTTAACTTCTGCGATGAGTGTTCAATATAGTAAAATTGCACTAAATGTCAATCAAATGCTTCTTATGTCGACTAAGGATAATGCCATTCGTGCTCCAGCTTTGATGCAGGGTGCAAAACCTGTACGAATAAAAATATATGCACTGGTTGCGTTTCTAATGCCTTTTATTTGTTTGATGATGTATGTAGTCTCTGTAATACGGCATTGGACAATTGCTAAACTTGTGCAAATAAAACATATTGCATTTCTTGCAACTCAGACTATTATTTTCCAAGCAAAGGTAGCTGTAAGTTGTGCAACTCTTCGATGGAGGGCTGTGTGACGTGCACCACCAGTGTCTCTTGTTCAACCTGTCTTGACAAAATATATTTTAAAAACGAATCTAATTGTATCAAGTGCTCGAAGGCTAATTTGCATTGCATTGAATGTGAGGGAAATAAACAATGCACCCTTTGTGAAATTGATTACATTCCTTCAAATGGCATATGCCGACTTTGCAGTGATACCATTTAGAACTGTTAAACTTGCAAAGTAGGATAAATTTGCCTCCAGTGTTTAGCTGGATATTACTTGGAGGCCAACAAATGTCTTACGTGTTCAATTATGCCAGGCTGCATTAACTGTAAAGTAAAAAATCAATGCATGGCTTGCTCAAATGGATTTTATTTAAAAACTGACAAATCTGGCTGCAATAAATGCAGTGAAATTAATTTATGTCAATAATGCAATTCCTCCTCAATATGCACCAGATGTAACTAAGGAAGCGGAGTAACCCCGACCAATACTTGCTCGTCTTGCAATTCCTTAATTTCTGGTTGCCTTTCTTGTTCGAATTACACTCAATGCGAAATTTGTAGAGAGGGTTTTGGTTTAAATAGCAATAAAGGCTGTGATTAAACTGAACCAGCCAATTCAAATGCCGTAGTGATAGCCCTTTCCGTTAGTGGTGGAGTAATCGTCCTGGTTGCCTTAGGTAATTTTACTTTAAGATAGGTATCGCGGCTTCTAAGTTCATTAAAAAGAGAAAAATGCGAGAAACTCTTATAACTGAAGGTGAAGAGGGGGAGGGCGGTGAAATACAAAATAATTTGGAAGAGTAATCTTGATTGAATCTTTGTTAACTTATTTATATATTATTGACAATAACCTATCTATGTTTTAATCTACTGTCTCTTTCTTCAATATTCTTGATTGAAATTAGTATAATACGGACTTATGAATATCAATCCCCGACCTCCTCATTGATTTGATTCAAGTCAAGATGTTCGTAGTTACTGAACAGACAATATTGATAGACAAGATGGGGAATAGACGGTTTAAATTTTTGTTTTTGAACCGAGAGAAGATTACTTAGCATTTGCTGATTCTCTTCGATTGTGCTCAATAGTATCTTACCGATGACTTTTCCTGTTTAATCCTTTTTAATTATCTTTTTTATCGCCTCGGCATATTTTTACCAAACGTCTTGAGTGATGAAGGGAGGATCAGCTAGCACAAAATTAAAATAATTATGAAATTTTTCAGGAATATTTTATGGGTGGTTAAAGTCGTACTGGAAGTAATTAGGATTATCCTTTCCAAACTTTGCGTCGTACTGTGTCAGTGACTAAATACATCAAATAGGTAGATGGGTCGTTCAGAGGCGGGGTTATCAATAGAGTAGAAGATGCTCGGGGTCGAGAGAAAGCAGCAGCTTTCGCATTATACTGCTTGCTTTGCAAGGAAAAGAATTGTCTTATCTGAGTACCAATATTGGTTGAAGTTGCCATTCTCTTTATTTTTGAGTAGAAACAGCTTGACTTTCTTTTACATGTTTGTTTATAAATTATGCACAGAGCAAATTTGAAATAACAATAATTAAATCAGTCGAAAATATATTTTGATTCCTCCATCGAAGATCTTAAATATGTATATTGTAAAAATTCAATATAAAAGAGATTATTAAAATAGTAACTTTGTTCTTGATTAGTGAAATATCATTAATGAATTCAATAATATCGTTGTCGAATAATTAAAAAAAAATGCAAATAAATTACCATACTATGTCACACACAAAATCACATAATCTCACCCTTGTGATAAACTGGCCTCCAAGGTCATTTATTATCAATATTATAATGTATGATTTCAATATAGTGTATCTAGGGAAAATTGATATATTTTGATAGATATACAATCCCTTTCATGAAAAATATCTTATTAGCTCTTTTAATGACCTTCTTCATGACTAGTCTCAGTTAGACAGGACCTTACTAACGACTTGAGCTGTTAATTGATTAGCGCAGGTATTATTACACCACCATATATGTCGGAACACCTCCTCAAAAACAAAGCGTGATTGTTGATACTGGTAGTGGTCGATTTCTTTTATAATGCTCATAATGCAAATTTTGCCATACACCTCAGTAATTTTAAGTTTACCATGAAAAATAAAGCTCTACTTATGTTCCTTTTTATTGTGTAAGATTTAAGTTAAATAGAATTCGAAACAAACAAATTGTACAGATAATTGCCCTTAGAAATAAGAAAAACAATTTTGTTCACAGAACATTTCATTTGCTTCTGGCCCGATTTATTAGACCAATTCTGGCTTTGAAATCATACGTCTTTAAGAAAAAGGTATTGAGTTTCAAGTGTTAATGAACTGTGCAAATAAGGAAAGCAATAATTCGCTTGTCGGAAATGGCGTGATGGGACTAGGCCCAAATATTTTATAGAGCATTGTCTACTATTGGTTCTTTAAGCAAAATTTTACAACTAAAATGGAATTTAGTATATGCTTATCAGCAAAAGGAGGATATCTCTAATTTGGACATTAGTAGAATAAAACTTATACCGGGTTTGAACAGATAGAGGCATCATTCATAGATTTTCAAAATGCGTATTAAACAAAATAGTTCTATTCAATGACCTTCAATGGAGTAGATATTTTTAATAAAGATATTGTCTTGAAAAATGGCTTATTCTTTGATTCAGGTGCCCCAGCATCTGCAGTTCCAAATTCTTAATACTCAAAGATAATAAAATAAATGAATAAAATCTGCAATCCTGCCAAGGGCGTTTGCTCACCTATTATTGTGAGTTAGGATCCTCGGTAGTGTTATGTGATAGGCACATCGTTTTTGTTTAAATCCTATGAAGAGTATATAGATAGTATTTTTCCAAATTTTGAATTATCAATAGGAAATGGCTCTTTGATATGGAAACCAAGTGAATATTGTTCGATGGCAGAAGTGGAAAATTATTTAATTGCTTGCATTGACATTGTACCCATTCCCACCTATGAAATATATCTTCTTGGATCAAATTGGATGCGAAATAAAAAGATTATGTTCGATTTAACCAAAAGATCAATACAAATTATTCTCAATTATGACTGCCAACAATTATAAAAGTAAAATATTGCGGTGGTCAAAGGTTATAGCCTTTTTCTATATTTCTGTATGCTATTCTTTGTCTGTTTTTTATTCATGCGCGATAAAATAATTAAAAAATATCGAAGATATAAGTAATTTATATTTGATTGAGGTATGGAGATATTTAAACGAATCTGCAAGAAAGCGAACAGAACAGGAATATATCCTTTGAAAATCAAGACAATATGAATCGCTGATTTATAACAACATTAATCTACTAAGTTATATTTTATATCACATTTCATCATTTTATTAATTAAATCAATTATTAGCATTATTATTGATCCATAATAAAGATTATTACTAAAGGATAAAATATATAAACTCATGACTCCATAGCAGTGACCCTTTCGTCAAAAATGACATTTATGATCATTAGTTGTATTTATCAGCTTTAAGGGAAATTATGACATGTTAGCCATTGAACTGTTTGATTCTATAATTATTAATCGACTGGAGCATCAGAAACAAACTCAATACAACAGAAA
>Ga0302268_1001894_pt1 | contig 10460 bp, 6 predicted proteins | sample III_Bog_E2_1_FD_194554 | JGI IMG/M metagenome (GOLD analysis project Ga0302268, IMG submission 194554) | Peat permafrost microbial communities from Stordalen Mire near Abisko, Sweden - III_Bog_E2_1 | ecosystem: Environmental > Terrestrial > Soil > Wetlands > Peat | place: Sweden: Abisko...
ATATCGAACTTTTTTATTGAACTTGTTAATAATGTATCATACTATGCCATAAATTTTATACAATCAAAGTTCATTAGATTATTCTTGATTTTAAACATTATCCGTAGATTTAGGTCTATTCTCGGATTAGTGCGAGTGGTGAGAGTGATGAGGACAATCGTCGCCATGGTGATCGTGATCGTGATCGTGATCATGGTGATGATGAGTATGATCATGATGGTCGTGATCATGACTGTGATGATGATCGTGATCATGATCATGATGATCATGATGATCATGTTCATGTTCATGGTCATGTTTATTTAATACTTGGGCTTCGATCTTTCCACTTTGATAATCTTCAAAAAATGAATAAATGTTTGAAGTAGTTAATTAACTAATCTTTTGATTTAAGATATGTTTTGTTTCCAACTCTCCATTGATGATAACAATAGGCAATTCTAAAGGATTCATCTCCAAGTATTCTAAAAGTCCAAAGTAATCTTCGTGTTCTTCCTACATTAAAGCAAAATAACTGTAACTGCAATAAAAATTAAATCTTCATTAGGTTATCTTTCGTTTTTCCATTTATTGGCTGCTTAATTGAATATCTGTGTTTTATTGAGATGTCTTTAATCAATAAAGAAAAATGCTCCTTTTTTTCCATCTCTAAAGATTGCTGAAATAGAACGATCATCTAAAGGAACGACTGAGGGTCGATCGTGCTGCATAATCCAATGATAGAGATTGTCATCATCGTGAGAAGAAGAATAATAAACATCCTCTGCGAAAGATCTCAGTAGTAGCACAGTTCCATAAGGTTATACTTCTTATTCAATAAAATAGTATTCTATATTAATCTTAAATTACCATTATAATTGTCTTGATATGCAATATTTAAAAATTTAGCCCCTTTCACACTCTTTAGAGAACCCACAAAAACTATGGCTACCTGATTTTTTTATGATACTTTCAGACTTTAAAGCTCAATCTTTGCAATTTATTTCACTGGAGATGAAATTCTTTTGTTCAACCATTTCAGAAGAAATGGTTTTGTTCTATCACCATCAAAATGAGTAGGTTGTCCATCCTGATAATAAATGAGAGTTGGAAAAGCGCTTAATTGTGCAAAATCGTAAGCATCTTAATTTTAATTGCAATCAATAGTTGCTATGCGAACTAAAATTTATGCATATTTTACTTGGAGAAGTTTGTTATTTGAGTATTTACGCAATTTCTAATATAATTGGAGCCAATTTTTGACAATGCTGACACCTAAATATTTCCACGTATATACCAAGGAACATAGTAATCGATAAAAATATTGGGGAATATCTGAGTGATATTAGCTAAATCTTCATTGTTTAGCACAAGGACACCGTTTTCTTCAGTATAAGTTAGTGCCACTGCAAAAAGCAGAAGCCATCCTATGATAATTTTTTGTATCATTATCAAATATTATTAATTACTGTGCATATGATTATTGAAATATTTAGTCAAAAAATTCCCATCACCTCTATGCATTTCTCGTAGGCTTATCGGTCCAAGGCAGTGAGAATACCTTATTTGTTATGAGTATCGCTTATGTTGTAGTCATATAAGATTTAAGTCCCCCATGGAGTTGTAAAATAACCTCCCATTGACTTTATGATTGCCTCTCCTGCGCAGCTGTCCCATAAATGAGTCCATGAATCCAGAAATATCATTGCATCAGCTTCACTATTAGCAACCATCATGATCTTTGTTATGAAAAAAATACTTTTCTTCCTGCACCTCCCGCCTTGACATTCTTTCCCCCGATGGCTTGAAGAAACATTTCTTGAGCTTGATTGGTTCTCGTATTACTTGAGCAGACAACTAGTGGCTTATGAGAATGATTTTTCACCTTCTTGGACCATTTCTGATGATGAAAATCATATGTTTCTCTTTCTTAAACAGTTCCAACAGTGACAACAGGATCAAATAATTTGTTGCAGCCTACCAATTTAAAAGGGGTTCCAATAACACCCATAATAGGCCTCTTATGATATGATAATCCAATTAGAACAGTAACATCTTCGAAATTACCGTTTATAAATCCCTTCGTGCAGTCAATAGGATCTATCCAAAGACAAGCTTAATTTATATCCAATTATTTGTTGATTTGAGAGTAATGAGGAAGAATGTCCTCTCGAAGAGATTCAAAATTAAAATCCAGTGGACCTTTATACTATTAACTTTCTTCACAAACGATGTGCAGATAAGGATAATGCATTTTTATCCCTTAAACAATCATCGATTGAACTTTGAAGTCTGCCTGAATAGATGAAAAGGTACGTCAGTAACTGAGTCATTATCCCCTTTCATATACTGATGACAATTAGGATCAGTGACCCCTTTTTTTATTATTTGACAGCCTTAATAGGCCAGTTGTGTGCAGATTGATGCGAGTTTACGTAGATTTAATGTCATATTAATATTATAATTGCATTTATGTTGCAAAAGTTATTATGATGATAGTAAATATGAAATAAAAGATTAAATATATTATCTAAATCATAATAAACAAAGACCTTGTTTTTAGTGGTTTTGTATAGGTTCAGATTTAAATTAGTAATTTCCATATAATATTAATAGCATAGAATTCTTTATATTCATAGAAAATGGACACTAAAAAAATGGAGGATAGCACTGTCAAAGAAGAAACGCCTTCAATTTGCAGCTAACTTAACTTAGACATCTCCAAATTAAACGTAGAAAAGCTTATGATCAATCCGACTTATCGCAGACTCTATAATATTGTCAAAAATGACATGTCTCGTTCTGAGCTATGTTTTCGTAAGAATCTAATTAAATAACTATACTTTCTATTGCAAATCACACCCATCATTCGCCCATAACTCGTTGATAATTTTTTAAATGAACTTGAGAAAATGTATAACCTAAATGATCACAAAAAAATAGATCTGGCTTCCAATAAGTTGAATAATTTACTCAATATCGTCCATGGAAAGAAAGAATCTATTTTTGGATCCACTTGGGAAAGACCAAAAAGTGGAGTTACATGGAATCAAAATGTGAGTCCTTTTCTAAGACCATATACTGCTAAAAGATCAGAAAGTTCAAAGAATGGCAAATCAACTCGACCTTAATCTTCCAAGTTCGGTTAAAAATCAACAAAAGTTGAGACGGTTGAAGATTTTTGCATCCGAGAGTGTATTTTTTTTGTAATATAGTTACAACTAATACTCAAGAATAAATTTAGATTAGTCAAGATTTTTTGCAAAAACATAGAACAAGTCATCCATAAATTGAACCAATATACGAACAACTCTACAATATACTTAAGAAGATTGAAGCCCCATCTAACTAAGAACCAATCATTGTTGGAAAATCGTTAGCCCCCAAAGCCGCTAGATATGTTAAGTCTGCCTTTTCTCGAAAGCAGACAGCAGTCGCTAAATAAGCCGAGGTTCAATCGCAACAAAATATTCTTAATGAAGAGCAAATATAAAATTTAAAGATCAATGAAGATAACGAGGAAAAGTAAGAAAAGTAAGAAATAGATAGTGAAGATTCTAGTAGCAGCGAGTAATAGTAATATTTATATGTCAATGAGAAGAAACCATATAAAGCCTATAATTAAACAATAAAGGAGTAAGAAAATTAATAGTGTCAACCGACAGAACAAATTCAACATCTACAGAAATATGATCATATCATGAACAATAAGTTAGTTCAGGCTTTGAAGGAAGATTGCTAAATGGCCTAAAACTATGTTAATTTTGCACGAGCGAAGTCTGCAATGAGGCGAGAACAAAATCGCAGAAATTAAAGCAGGAGATTGATGTCTGCAAAGCTTACAGTTTCCTCAAGTGTGAAATTTATAAAACAAAAGATTCCTTTGATAGAGGAAGATTCAAAATAAAATGGTGCTGAATAAAAATTAAAAATTTTCGATTTAACAAAGGATCCAATGAACATTACGCCAAATGCTATAAACACTTATCCGACTTATAACAAGCGATAATTCTTAAAAAAACTATATTAAGAGCCTGCATAGCTGTTTAAAAAAAGAAATAATATTGATTAAATCACTGCTAATATAAAGCAGAATATAAAGCGACCGATGACTAGCTTTGTAAGATTTCACTCTCCGATAAGATTCGATCCTATGAGCGACTAGAATGTAAAAAAATACAATCAATAGGCCTTAGAAGAGATTGAAAAAATAAAAATGAAGGTCGGCGGGAAATGTTCTGCGTCAACTGAAAGCTTAATGAAGGCTTTAATTGTAGATACAATATAGAAAGAGTAATTGCCAAAATGGTAAACAAAAAATCCTTTCTTCGGCTTAAATTCAATTGGAAAGGGAAAGAAACTTAAAAAGAAAGGCAAGACTAACAAGAAGACAACTCTTGCTAAAAATTGATATAAATTTAATTATCCTAAATATTTACAACACAATAAATAATAAATATCATATCAAATTTTTGTTAATCGAGCATAATAAATCTGACAGTCTTTCTTTTAAGCTGTTTCGGCGCATCCTTATCACTGTTAATGTACCGTTACTACCTTTCTCAAGCCATAATTACACCTGTTTCAACAGCCAACTTGACTGCATGGCCTAAAATCCTTCAATTAACATTATATCAGCTGCGGCCTAAGACCATATAACATTAACAGTTGCACTCCAATCTCCAAGACTGCCTCTCAAAAATACTCTATCAAAAATTTCATCATTATTTCTCACTCCACAGCTTCTGCATTTTGTTTCTTCCATCTTTTTCAGACATTTTGTGCATGCTCGATAAGTAAATTTTTCTTTAAATTCAATAACAGTGACATTTTTTATGTGAATATTGTTGGATAACTCATCCTCTATATCTCGCAATCCTCCTATATCAACAAATCCGAGAAGCTAAGTCTCAACTTCTAAGATGTTATGACCCTCATCTATCCAACTACGAATTTGTATTGCCTATTTCGTATAAGGCAACCATTAAAATTTGACAATGCTTGAAGGTTTTAAGGTCAAATTTCTTTTCCCTTTGAAACTACCAATCTGAACTCCATAAGCAGTTATTCCCTTTTGAACAGAGTTTTTTATGTATTAACTTGAAAAATTAGATTAAAAATGGATTAAACTAATGCTCCATTTTGATAAAGGATCTACTAGTTCATAATTGTAAGTTACTCCAGTTTTGGCCTTCATCGTCTTAAATTTTTTTAGAACTCCAAATACATTTATTAATAAACCTTCGTCAATGTCTCCAATCTTTGATATTGGGCAATAATTATTTGAGTTTTCTTCCAAATTGTCTGGATTTTATTCCAATAGTATGTGGCATTGCTTGCAATCGAATTCTAACTGATAGCTACAACCTTTGTAGTAGTTTTGGATGAGATACCTTATGACTCCTTTGGTAAATCGATATTGGCATCCTTCCTAAAGTTCAATTTGAGAATCTGTGATATTAGTGAAGACGGTATTCATCAGATATGTTCTCGATTAATCGGAAATTATGGCTTGTAAATAATTCTAGTCCTAGTTTATATAATTAAGGCAAATAATGTTAATCCTCGTCCACCAGTAGGCAATGCTGCTGATGAATAGACCATGATAGACATCCGAAACGCTGATAATTTTGTCATTAGGATAAAACTAGGATTATTATTGAAGGTTCTTCTCTTAAGGGTCAGTTCTTTCCTCGTAAAGATTTGATAATTGAGTTTGCAGTTCGAGATATTGCTGAATTCTTTTACTTCTTTATTATTAAGCTTTTTATTGATCATAGAGTTATTATTTTGGACTCATTTTCATTTTACTTTTATGCTACATCCAAATCATGAAACTCTCTTCAGAGTCCTCATCTTCTACCTTGTCTTTTATTATTTATTTTGTTTATTATCTTTATAATTTACTATCCTCATTATGATCAATACTTTATTATGAGTCCAGATTGTCAAAAATAAATTTGAGATCAATTTTTTTTTATGATGATTTTTTTCGTCCAGAAGATTATTTAAGTTTTTTCTGCGCTGTTGGACAAATCTACTATTTTTATTACTGTTAATCCTATGAATCGGACAAAATTAGTGATAATATTTAATCTATTTTTGATTTTTTTGAGGGTTGCGAAGTCGAAGGTTCATTTTATGTCTTCTTTTATTGATTGAATTTTTATAATGATTGGGTTTATTCGAGTTAAGAAAATGAAGAGGTTTCTTATTTAAGATGCTCATTAATTGTTATGTCTTTAATCTATTTGTATTCAATCTTCTATTCTATATTTGGCTGATCTTATTCACTTATCTTTAAGGTCGATTTTTGCTTCGATGAACTCAAAAGATGCCTATAATTTTTTAATACATTTGTATGATTTGATAAATTGCCCGCTTATTTTAAACTAGTATTGTTTTATGGCTTATTCTCACTTGCAGTTTATGACATTAAAGGATTTCTATCCCAAAAGATAATGCTAGATCCTTTAGTATTGATATTCTATTTCTTTAATTTCCAAGGTTTTGCATCACCCACAGCCGAATCATATTTCCAAAACTTCATTGGTTATTTTATTACAATGACCCCTTCACCATGATTTCGAATCCATCCTTAAAGTATAGAATGGATTTTTATGCACCCCTTCTCAATCTGGTCAGCCGCATCACTTACTATCATGGTTTTGATCACAAAAAAACCATCACTAATTTTAGTAGAATAAACTTTTTCCCTCTTTCTTGTGAAGTTAATAATCTGAAACACTCCCTTTCGCTTGATTTCAGCTGCCATTAGCATTATGAACAAGTTTTCAGTGAGAGCCTCTGGCCTATCCTAATCCTCATCAATTGATAGTTTCATGAGATACTATAAATGTATCAAAAATTAATATTACTAGCAACCTTATCATAATCTGATATAAAGTCATAGGAATCATGATATCAGATGGTCACTTCGTGATCGAAGCTAAACCTATTAATATATTTTTCGTAATCCTTTTATTCGTATCCTGAAGATTTAAGGATTTTGATCTTGTCGTTGATAGTGCCAGAAAAACAGGCTCGGATAAGCTCAGTCACCCGACTTTTTACCTATTCATCAAGACTGAACAGATGGCATTCAACTTTATAAATTAATCCAATCATGAACATGCTTCTCACTATGTCCATCGTTGTCAAAGATCTTTCTAACTTTAAAAATTGCTTGAGAGTCAGGGGAGTAATTTTTATTATCTCTTTTATTTCATATGCAAAACCCTAAGAATCGTAGTACAGGCTGTGATCCATGTTCATATTCATTTGCTGATGTATATTATGAAAATATTGCTCAACACTCTTGCGACAATAGGACAAGATTTATAGCAGTTACGATCTTGAACAATTAAACCCTTGGAGAAGATCGTCGCTGATCTCATTCAACGCTCCACTGAGCCATTGCAAATCTGATTTTTATAGAGTTTCTATCTTTTCGTGTTGTCTGAACTTCTAACTCACTGCAGCCATCTTCGCTCCTATGCTATAATTGCTATCGATCAGCATTTTGCTGTACATATAGAAAGAGGTGGCATCCAAAGAGTAGAAATCTTGTTTATACTCTTGATCATCTTCTTCCGTATTTTAATTGTGAGGCATTTCGTTGAGGCAGGGCAGTTTCTATAGCAATTTTCTAAAATGATCCATATCCTTCTGCAAAGAACTTGGATAATATACTTCCGAAAAATTAGATTTGGAGGTGAAGGGCTCAATGTGAAGTTTTCGCATGTTTAAAAATTAGTGGGTAGTAATTGTTACCACGAACTTCGGAGGTTGTTTACAAAGGAAGAGCTTACGAAATTTATCGAGAAGTGTGATACGAACGATTAGGATCTGTTTTTAGCAGAGATCAATGCATTTATAACCACTAGGTCGACTATAGAATACGTTTGCTTTAGGGCTAGTTTGAAATCCATCAAAAATGTTAAGACGGTGAACCGCATGGGGAAAAGCATTTATATTTTGTTGAGATCAGGTTCAGTGGGCTCGCTTGGAGGAAGAGGTTCAATCCGTTATTATGCGGAGCGAGAAGTTTACGAATTTTAAGAAGCAAATTGATGCTTTATTATCAGAGAGGTACAAAGGTTTCTTGCATTTTTTCGCTGCTTTCCATACTACTCATAATTCAAAATGAAACTAAAATTATTAAAAAGGTGAAATGTCTGCCATCATTTAATGACTGTCCAGCTCATATATAACGACTTCGCAATGAATCTATCATCAAATAGATTGCATAGTATTTGATATGCTCAAATGAATATAGTACTGTTAAATTTGACTTTGTGAATACTCATAGCCATTTAATGCTCAATCGAGTTTAGATCAGATTATTTTTGGATCCTTCATGAGGATGGTTACCACCTCGTTCAGATTTGAAATGCCTTCGAAGACGTTGTCCTGAAATACTGTGGTGAATTCGTGCTCAATGGAAGTCAGTAGTGCCACTAAATTCAGAGAATCAATTTTCAGATCTTTCCTCAAATCGGCGTCGAATTTAACATCCTTCAAGTTTATTATTTCGAGATCTCTAAACAATCGCAAAATTCGAGTTTCAATCTGAGTGTTTTAATTGATACTTCACAACGCTAAAGAGTAGGTAAGTCATAAAGTTATGTTTCGAAGTTAGGGGAAACTTTTCCAGCATAAGATAAATTAACTTTGTGACAGTATCTTCTAAATCCATCAAGTTCCCTTGCTTTGAGATCTGGTGCTTATCCGATGAATCCTGAAGCAGAGGAGGCTTCTTTATATTTGGCAAATCCGAATCTAACGCAGCCAACTAATCTCTTCATCTGATGATAACAAAATAATAGCCAATTATATTGAAATGAAAGAATGGAGGATTGATAAACAAAATGATGATATGTTGGCAAATAGATGATATTTATAATTATAAACAAATTCGAGGATAATGGCGCATCTGTTCAACAAAGCAGATTATTTCGACTATCGAGCCAAGGTCTATTCTGGCGTCAAGAAAACACTCGAAACTAAAGTCGAACAACTCACTGAAGGATTCTATCAATCACTGCATCCCATGGACATACAGGAGGATATCGTGCTTGATGGAGTGCAGGTCAACATCAACTACGAAGGAGAGATGCTGACTTTTCCGCTCAAACTGCTCTAAGTTAACAATTTAGGCGATATCATTAACTTTGATCTCATCAAGGCAGAATTTGATTAGCAGTAAATTTAGGAACTTCTTCAGTTTCTACCCAAAAAGGACATGGAGAGTTTGAAATTTGCTTTAGAGGGAAAAAATATGTGTGAGACACATATTCACAATTTTTAGAGGAAACTCAAGACTGGATATTTCACTTCATTCCGAGAAAAGGAAGATGAAATTAACCAAAAATTGAGTTCGTATCGAATGAAGGAGATATATCAAAATTTATTGAAAACCGTTATCCAGCAGCGCGCCAATGGGGTTAAAGTTGAAAAGTTCATGTATGAAGATGACGGAAGTTCAGTATAATCGATAAACGATTTATCTTAGATTGAAGATATGTCCTAAAACAGCCAAGTGACTGAAACAGAGTAGGAGCTTGACGATTTCATTGATGAAGAGTATAACAATCGAGTCTTTTTTAGATATGACTACTCCAAGATAAAAGGACAGGAGGAGTTGCTTGCATTGGGTGAAGAGAAGATTGACAAAAAAGCAGCTATGTATAAAATTACCTTACCAATTCGACCCAAAAATAGCTAATGGGTTTAAAATTATAGAAGACAGGAGTTTTAAAGGTACGCAAATCCCACTAAACCGTGGACATATAACTGCTAAGATAGCAAAAAAGTAACAGTCGCACCAGTTGCCAAAAAAATATCCGTTCTAACTGGAAAACCGAGAGATCATCCTCTCCTCAAAGCTGAACGCCCTGCCTGTGTGACTATATTAACTTTGGTTAGAGATGCTGCTGCGAGACTTCCGAGTGGAGTAGGCACGCGAGCTGACATTAGCGAGCTATTAAAGGAGTCTCAGTATGTAAACGAAGATCTGCCTGAATAGAAATTATCAAATATAGTTTCAGGAGCGTTAGATCGGCTCCACTATATGACAGATGCCTGTGTAAAATATGACTCTTAAAAGAAACTTTGGATCTACTTGCACAGCGACAGAAATTACGAACACCCAGGGTGGGGTGATGAAGGAGAGGATTACCTCGATAAAGTGTCGACCAAGAAGAAAAAAAGAGAGTTTTAATGATTCTCATGGCTAAATACATTTAAATATACAAGCAGTATATGTTCTGAAAAATAAATTACCATTATAACTCTTTCTTCAATTTGATAAGTTTTGCTATTAAAAGTTTCTCAATATGAATTCAAGTAGTGAGAGTGAGGCAACAGATTGTCAGTTTTTAGAAAAAAGGGAAAAATCTTATAATGAATTCTAACTAAATATTATTCGAGATAAATTTAACATCACTTCTGCCTTTTCTAAAATTCTAGCTTCTCGATTT
>Ga0302268_1001895_pt1 | contig 10460 bp, 4 predicted proteins | sample III_Bog_E2_1_FD_194554 | JGI IMG/M metagenome (GOLD analysis project Ga0302268, IMG submission 194554) | Peat permafrost microbial communities from Stordalen Mire near Abisko, Sweden - III_Bog_E2_1 | ecosystem: Environmental > Terrestrial > Soil > Wetlands > Peat | place: Sweden: Abisko...
AAACACAAAATATCCAATCGGATCAATGAAATCCACAATGGGTGATGTTGGCAATTATGATGCTGATTGTAATTATATCAAATATCTACATAACATTAAATTAAATAATATTGCTGATATAGTTCTTAACACAGATATTTCTCCCAATAGAATAGATCTGACACATCTAATAACATTCAGTATCGATCCAGACAACTGTAAAGATATTGATGATGCTATAAGTCTAGAAATAAATGATAATGTATACAAATTATATATTCACATTGCAGACGTAAGTTCTTTTTTTGAAAGTGATACAGAATTTGATGAAAAAATACTAAACAGAACAGAAACCTTATATTTACATAAAAATCAAATTAACATGTTACCCAATAATATGGCAACAAATCATTGTTCATTAATAGAAAATAAAATAAGAAGAGCATTCACAACCGAATTTGCAATAAGCAATAACCAAATAAATAATGTGAAATCCTATAAATCATTAATAATAAATAAATATAACTTTACATATGATCAAGCCGAAATTCTAATCAAAAATAATGATCCAAATTTTACATCATTAATTGATTCATACAATCTTATTAAAAATATCAATAAAAAATCACATAATTATGATACACACAAAATGATAGAAATTTGTATGATTTTAGTTAATGAATATGTGGCAACACAATTTGCAAAAATTATTCCTGATTCTGGAATCTTTAGATCACAAGCAAAAAATAATAATGATGATGAATATGTAAATATAAAGAGTGATGGTGGAAATGAAGATAAACAAGAATCTTTAAATTTTATGAAAATTTTAAAATCAAATAGAGCAACATATAATATCGGAATAAATTTATGTGGTCATGATTCATTGCAATTACAATATTATACACATTTTAGTTCCCCAATCAGAAGATATGTTGATATTCTTGTTCATAGATTATATTTTAAAATATTAAATAATAACATTGATAATTTAAATATTGATAAACTAAAAAAACAAATTGAATGTATAAATACAAATAATAATAAAATAAAAAAATATATCAGAGATGAAAATAGACTAGAATTAGTTCACAAAATATATAATGATCATGATTCAATATTTCATACATATGGATATATAATAGATATCATGGATAATGTAATCTCCATTTATATTCCTTCTTTAAAAATAAAATTGGATACAAAATTATTTTCCAATAAATTAAAACATATCATTAATTATACAACAACATCAGAAAGTATTATTATCACTAATTCTAATTCCACAAAACTAAATTTGAACATAATGGATAAAATTGAGTTTGAACTGGTTGTCTCCATTAGATCAGCAAAATTAAAAAATAAATTGATTGTTCACTTTATTGAACCAAAAATTATACTATAATATATATAAAAAAGTTGATTATTTTATTGTATGAGAAAGTACCAAGCACACGCGATGCATGTCTCAGTTCATTCACATATTGAATATTCCATAAAAAAGTTAATTATTATTTAAAAAAGTATTGAATGTGCGTAGTTCCAATAAAGTTCAGCTACCATATTCTGTAAAAAAAGTTGATTATTTTATTATATGAGAAAGTACCATTATATATTAAATATATAATTAATGAGTACTATACCACAATTATGTAAAAAAAGATTAATGGGTGACATTAAATTGTTACAAAAAGAACCCATGGAATATATTGAAACATCACCAGATGATAATGACATGTTGATATGGTATTTTTTGGTGAAAGGACCAGAATTCAGTGATTACAAAGGAGGTTATTATATTGGCAAAATAATGCATAATGCAGAATATCCATTCAAATCTCCAGATTTTATGATGTTGACACCAAATGGTAGATTCAATATCAAAAGTAAAATATGTCTGTCAAATTCAAGTTATCATTCAAGTGAATGGAGTCCTGTGTGGAATATTTTGTCAATATTGACTGGATTTTTATCCATTATGTTAGATGATAAAGATAACGGAATATCACATATTCATGAATCGCCAGAAAAAAGAAGAAAAATGGCTGGTGAATCAATCCAATATAACATAAATGAACATCCAAATATCATCAAAAAATTCACAAGATTTCTAGATGAGAATGGTCAACCAAGACCAATTGTAGAAATTGTAAAAAAAAATGAAATTTTAAATAATAATAAAATAATGGATAATACAAATGATGATAAAATGAGCAAAAAAGAAGTATCAATTATTAAACCTGTGGAAAAACCCATTGAACCAATAGTTGAAGAACCAGTTAAACCTATCAAAAAATCAACTAAAAAACCAATAATTGAAGAACCAACTAAAGAAAAACCTGTTAAAAAATCAACCAAAAAAACAAAAAATGAAAAACCAATTGAACCAATAGTTCAAGAACTTGTCAAAGAAGAAAAACCCATAAAAAAATCAACTAAAAAAACAAAAGATGTCCAAGTTGAAAAAATAGAAGAAGTAAAACCTATTAAAACTAAAAAACCAACAAAAAAAACAAAAGATGTTAAAGTGGAAAAACCAATTAAAACCAAAAAACCAACAAAAAAAACAAAAGATGTTCCAGTTGAAAAAATAGAACCTGAACCAATTCGTGCTAAAAAAGAAATAAAAGTAGATGAACCAATTCGTGCTAAAAAAGAAATAATAATTGATGATCCGATAAATTCTAGAACAATAAATATTCAAATGGATGATGATGGTGATGATTCTGATGAACTACCCAAAAATCCTGTGCTTCAATATTCACCAAGTATAAATAATCTTTTGATTAATGGTGATAGAAATTATGATTATAATAATGTTGATGAACATGAACTTGACAGTGAAGAAAGTGATAATCATTCAAAAATGATGGTGGATATGTTAAATAATAGAATGTTACCTCCACAAATAGATGAAGAACCCACTGAAGAAGAATTGTTACATATGATGCATCTCATTAAACTTACAAATGAAACAAGAAAAAGAGAAGAGTTAATGACAAATGGATTTATTGAATCTGACTCTGACGATGATGATGAAGAAATTGATATCATAGAAATGATGAGAACAATAAAACATATCAATGAAAATAAAAGTCTTGATGAAATTATGAAAACAAGTAATATCATGAAACCAAAAAATAGAGCAAATACTATACCATATGATAAAATGATTCCTGTAACACAACCTGTATTCAAAATGTATAACGGTAATATCCCTCCAGCTGAACCACATAATATTCCAGATGAAAAAGTAAATATACCAATAAAAAAACCAGTTGTTAAAAAAACAGCTGTCAAGAAAACAAATAAGAAATAATAATTTATTTTAGTTCAATATAATTTTTTTAATCTTTAGAGAATATATAAATGGACACATTAAAGTTCTCAAAAGAAAATATTGGATTAATACTCATATTCATACTGTTAATAATTGTTGGATTACATTTTCACAATATGAGAGAAAAATTCTCAACAAGTGGACTAGCCCTATCTGATATAGATTGCGAAAAATTAGCAATGATTTATAACCCACAAGATATAGATGGAATCTGTGGTCAACAAAGAAGATCAACTGTTACATACAAAAATGGAAATTACTACACTGTTGATGGATATCTCATTTAATATTTTATTTATACTAATTTTCAAAAAATTGTCTGGTATTTACTGACTGGATTTTTGAAAAAAATTGTCTGGTATTTTACTGACTGGATTTTTGAAAAAAATTGTCTGGTATTTTACTGACTGGATTTTTGAAAAAAATTGTCTGGTATTTTACTGACTGGATTTTTGAAAAAAATTGAAAATATAATATATTGATATATACATAAACATACATTAATATATTAAAAAATGGCAACAATAGCAAAAGGAGGAAAAAGAGCAAAAAAGAAAAAAAGAATGATTACAAATTCAACAAGAGGCATGCAGTATATTGCCCAAGATGGAAGTCAAGTATATGGAATAGTAGAAAAAAGATCTGGTGGTAATTTTATAGAAATTTTATGTTCAGATCAAAAAGTCAGAAAAGGATTTATTAGAGGCAAAATAAGAAAACGTGATTGGATGAAAGAAGGATCAATAGTAATGTGTTCCTTGGGTACATTCGGAACATCTGAAAAAGACAAAGATAAATGCAATATTGAACTTGTCTATAAACCTGAAGAAGTTCGAATATTAGAATCTCAAGGATTATTAAATTTCAAAAAAGATATTGCAGAAGATATTTTTGAAAATGATAATATAATTAAAAATGAATCGGAAAATAATGATATCATTATTAAACCTCAAGAAAATCAAGAAATATTTGATGATGATCTATATGGTGGAACGGAAGGTATAAATATATTCAATGAAGGATCCAATACAAATGATGCATTGAATGAACAATTAATGCAAGACCTGATCGATATGTTATAAAAAGAATTAATTTATTAAAAAAAGATGAAATTTGATTATTATGTGAGATTATTTATCATATAATAAACATAATAATGGCTAATAATACAAATGTTAGAATTGATATCAATGAATTGGGTATACCAACATTAAATGCTCTTAATCAATTGATCGGAAGAGGATTGAGATTTAGAGATGCTGGTGAAGTTATGCAATTAGAAGAAACGGATGAAGGTAGATCAGAAGATGATGTCCCAGATATACAAGGAGAATTTTCAAGACAATTGTGGGGAGATAATGATGTTAGAGTAGGGCCAGTGAATACAAATTGTGGACATAAAAATGAAGATATGATGTCAGTGTCAGAATATGAAGATGAAAATCAAGATGATGAAGAAAATGATATTTCAAAATTAATCAAGAATATAAAAGTTATGTATAATGCATCTCAAAATCTTGATCAAATTCAATTAAAACAAACTACTGCATGTAAAAAAATATATGATAATGAAATGAAAGATATTAATAAAATATCAATCAGAGAATATGGTGATAATGCATGGTTACTTGGCAGAGATTTTATTCAAAATAATAATAACAATTTTGAATTAAGACAACAAGTATTGAATAATGTCATGATATTAATAGAAAATATATTAAAAAAAGATATAATAGATGTTAAAGATTATGATGATGCTTTTATTATGTATATTACTAAAGCATCTCAAGGAAGTAATATGATAATTGACAAAATGTATGATGAAGATCACATGTGGACATTTGATCCAATGAGAAAAATTGTCTGGATATTCTTAATGTTGGCATGTGAGTATGAACCACGAGCAATTAAATATTTATTGAAATATGCAAAACAGTATGAAAATATATATTGCGATATCAATGCATATGGTTCGTCTTGTATATTGATTGCATGCCGAGATTCATCTTCAAAACTTTTAAAAGAATTAAATGGAGATAACTTGCTAACAAATGTAATGTTTAAAGGACAACCTACTAATAGAACACTTGACCCAATATTATATGCAATCAAAAATTCTGAAGTCTTTGAATATATCTATGAAACTGTCCCAAACCTACAAACTATCATTAAAAATACATACAATAACAAAATGACAGTATTTTTGTTAGCATGTTATCACAATCAAAATGTTGTAGAATATCTATTAAATTCAGAATTTATGTCAAGTGAATATTTTTCACAAATAGACAATAATAATCTATCATGTTTAATGATTGCTGCAATGTTCAATCCAGAATTATTACCAACATTACTAGAATCTGAATACTGCACTCAAGAACTATTCTCATTCATAAATCCTATATATGGTAACATATTATCGGTTATTGTAAAATTCTGTCCAGATTTATTAGAATTTGCACTAGAATCACAATACATAAATATTGACACTATGTCATGCAAAGATGCAAATAATTATAATGTATTATATGTCGCTTTGGCAAATGATAATTTAGAAGGATTTGAACAACTGATTAAATCAAAATATTGTACATATAAAATATTATCAGAAATCAATAACAATCAATATATATTCGAAACACTAATTTATCTTAATATTGATTTTTTAATACAATTGCTAAATAAATATACAGATAAATTTGAAAAATGTATATATCAATGTATAGATGAAATAATAGATTATGATGTCTCTGAAATAAAAAAAATATTAGATAATCCAGTGATAAATAAAGTATTCAACGAAACTGAAAATTTAATTGGAAATATATTATATCAAACAGATGTTGATATCAATGATATAGAATTAATATTCCTAAAATATGTATCAATGGATGCACTAAAACAAATCATTTACAATGAATCAAATAAAACACATGAACTTAATGGTTTGAATGTATTTACTATTTTGGCATTAAATTATCCATCAATTGCACTTAAAATCATGCAAAGAGACAATTTTGATCAAAGTATATTAATTGAAAATATATATGCTCAAAAAATGAAAAAATTTGTTCCAATGTATTTTGCAATTATCTCTCGTGTCAATAATGCAGATCTAATAAATGAAATTCTAAAAAGTGATACAACAAACAATATATTCAATATATTCACAAATGATAATAATAATAATATTTTGTTGGAAATGGCACAATTTAATCTTGATAACATAATTACCCTTATCAATCATAAATCATGCACTGAAAAAATATTAATGCACACAAATTATGATGAAGATAATCTAATACTAAAAATATTAAGTGATGGTTATGATAGTTATGATGCAGATGATGGAGATAATAATAATAATGAAACATATGATTCAATATATCATACCATAAAATATATTATAGATAAAGTGCCTCAAAGTATTAATGCAATTAATGAATTTAGTGTAACATCTTTGTCTTTGGCATCATCATGTAGACATGATATTTTTAATCTAATATTCAAATCAGAATATTTAGATAAAAATATATTTTCAATAATCAGTAATTCAAGTATGACATGTTTAACTTATGCTTGCATAGAAAATCAACTAGAAAATTTAAAAGATATTCTTGATAGTCCTTTGATGACACAAGAATTATTTACATATTCAAATAAATCTGTCAATAAATCTGATGTTATTTTCTATGCATTGACTTCCAAACCAGAAATTGCTCAATGCATAATTAATCATAAATTTTGCAATAAAGAACTCTTATACAATGCTATTTCCGATTCCATAAAAATAAATATAAAAATGTCAAATGATATTAATAAAAAAATATGTGAATCAAATAATATCTCTATTGATATTTTAAAATTAAAAACTAATGTTGAACCACTAATTCATGAAATAATGAAAATTGATATTGATCTCTTTGTAAAAATCATTGAATCCCCATTATGTTCTCAAGAATTACTTTCCATTGCAAATAATAACGGAGATAACATTTTAGTGGCAAATAGAGGTGATTTCATATTGTTCAACAAAATATTAAATAATGAACATATTAACTCACAAATATTAGAATCAGTAAACCTAAATGGAAATAATATATTACATTTACTAATGAAAGAAGATTTGTCATCCAACAATAAAAAAATGATAAGTGATATATTAAATTCTGAATTTGCATCAAATAATATGTTAACTGTTTTGAATAATGATGGAAAGAATTTTGTAACAGAAATATATCAAGATTTTGAAATTGCAAAATTAATATTAAACAAAGATTATGTAACACCAGATGTATTACTTGCAAAAAATAAAAATGGATATAATTGTTTACATAACATTGCAATAAATAGTGAATACCATGACAGTATAAATATATTAAAATTGGTATTGAATTCCAATAAATGTTCAAAAGAATTATTAAATGGTAAAGATAACTCAAATAGAAATTTTTTACACATCAATCATGAATATCTAGAATATGTTTTGAAACATAAAGATTTCGCCTCAAACTTGCTTGAAGATGTCAGTAATGATAATGATAATTATAATGTATTCATGGCATTGTGCAATAAAAATCAAAAATTAATGAAAAAAGTACTTAATAGTGATTATATGTCAGAGAAAATGTTTGGAATCAATAAAAATAATAAAATTAATGCATTGACATATTCTGCAATGATAGACAATGGATCATTCGAAATCATACTTGAATCAAAATATTGCACAAATGAAATAATGAATAGTACAAATTCTGATAATATGACTCTATTGAGTACTCTAGCAAAAAATAATTCTGATAAAATGATTGAAAAATTATTGGATTCATCATTTGACTTTACAGAATCTTTTAAGATTTTTAATATTTGTGAAGAAAATATATTAATGATGATCACACTATCAAATGCCAAAACATTTAATACAATAATGAAATCAAAATATATTACAAAAGAATTAATGTTACATGGTAATCAATATGGTCACAATTTCATAACCACTGTATTCTCAAAAAATCTATATTTGGTAAAAGATATAATGAATTCTAAAATATGGGATCAAGATTTAGTCAATTATATTGATGATGATGGAAATTCACTTTTAATGCATTGTATGGATGAACCAATGATCGTAAAATATATACTCAGCAAAATATCAACCTCTAAAATAATGATGAAAATAAATAATGTAATGGAAATGAACCCAATTCACTATTATGCACTAGGCAATCAAACATCATTCAAATATGCACTGAAATCATTTGCTTGTTCCAATGATATAATCTTAAAACAAGATATTTATGGTAATACATGTTTACATTTGATGTGCAAAGATGATCCAAAAAACTTCTCTATTCTGTTAAACTCAAAATACATGACAAGTGAATTATTAAATAAACAAAATAAAAAAGGTGAAACTGCTATAATGTTGGCATTAAAATATAATAAACATCTAATCACTGATATCATCAAAGCAAATCATTTTGATAAAATTGATATAAAAATTACAGATACTAAAGGAAACAATTTAATGATGTACGTGATAAGATATGATGATAGTGACAAAATATTTGATCATATCTTGAATTTAAATAAAGATATAGAATACTGTTTGAATTACAGAAATAATAAACATCATACACCAATTATGTATGCTGGAATCCATAATGGAAATATTGTTGGGAAATTGTTAAATACTGGATTAATAAAACTAATAATGTTATATCACGGAGATTCAAATAAAGGATCTGTATTAACATTAACAGCAAAGTTCCAACCATTGGGATTAAAACATATGTTGAAATGGGATGGATTAACCAATAAAATAATAAATGTATTAGATAATAATTATAATTTCTTTCAAATTGCATGTATCAATAATAGCAATTCTGTGAAATATGCATTGTCATCAAAATTTGATTTGACACATTTGATAAATAATAAATATCCACATCCAGCAATAATGTTGGTAACTGGTAATCAACCTGATGGATTAAAAGCATTACTTGAATCAAACTATTGTACACAAAATTTGTTTGAATTGGTCATTGGAGATAATAGAACAATTATTGATGAAGCATATGATTCACAACCACAATCATTGAAATATATATTGGAATCCAAATTTGCAACAGATAACTTTATAAATAGAGAAAATTTTAAAGGATACCGATTATTCACAATCCTCAAAGAAACATATCCTGATCTTGTAAATATTAAAGATGTCATGACAAATAATTTGACTAATTACCCAAATGTTAAAGTTGATGAAAATGATAAATCATTGTGTATGATATGTTGCGCACATAAAATGAATGTCGTGTTTGTACCATGCGGACATCAAGTATGCATTTCATGTGCATTCAAAATGAAAGAATGCCCAAATTGTAGATCTGAAATAAAAAACAAAATTGTAACCTTTTAATTTATCGAAAAAAAGTTGATAATTATATATTTAATAAGAGTATGTTTTTATATAATATTAATAATGAGTTACTATTCAAATAATCCTGATCTTGTAGTACAATTGTATTCAATACTTACTTTCCGTTCATGTAGTTCGTATAATCACAATGTTTGCAAAAGAGCATGTGGTGAAATAACAAAAATAATAGATTATATAACAAATATACCTATCGATATATTAGACAAATATTGTGTGCAATGTGTTCGATGCCATGATAATTATAACGAAAATGCATTATGTGTTCCATTGTTAATTAAAATATTAACAAAATTAGAATCTTCTTCCAATATCTCAAATGCAACTATGGATACAATATTAAAAAAATCATTGGAATCAAAAATAGTATCAATAATGGATGTTATCAAAAATAAAAAACATATATTACCTATTCAAATATTAGATATGTGTTTAATCAACAAAAACTATAATGCATATATTACAATCATCAAAGATTATGAACCATCGTCAGACAATATGATGAATATCATAAAATATAATAAATTTTTTAGCTTTGGAAATGATGAAATAATAAAAATCCTAAAAATGTATGTGGATAATGGCATAAAAATAACTTCTAAAATTATATGCCAAAGTTTAGATGTATATCATTCAAATAAATGCAATGAAGATCCAATTATAAATTTTTTGCTCAAAAATAATCCCGAATTTGACAAAGAA
>Ga0302268_1001907_pt1 | contig 10409 bp, 13 predicted proteins | sample III_Bog_E2_1_FD_194554 | JGI IMG/M metagenome (GOLD analysis project Ga0302268, IMG submission 194554) | Peat permafrost microbial communities from Stordalen Mire near Abisko, Sweden - III_Bog_E2_1 | ecosystem: Environmental > Terrestrial > Soil > Wetlands > Peat | place: Sweden: Abisko...
GTGAAGTCAAAAGCAAGTATAGGAAACGACGTTTATTCTGGTGCTAATCAAGGATATGACAACTCAAAACAGAACAGTGAATTAAGAGTTCCGAGCTCAGTTCAAGGTTTTAATCGTGAACGGGGACTTCACCCCACCCAAAAACCAGTAGCCTTATTTGAGTATCTCATCAAAACTTACACTGCTGAAGGTGATTTAGTCCTAGATAGTTGTGCTGGTTCATTCACTACCGCTATTGCCTGTATAAACACTAATAGAAATTACATCTGTATCGAAAAAGAAAATAAGTACTTCGAAATCGGTAAGAAACGTATTGAAGACCACTTTAAGCAACAAACACTTTTATAACTCAAAAACCTATGAACAACAAATGTAAATGCGGACATGAAGAAGAAAACCACTATCTAGGTACAGAGGGCTGCGCTATCTGTTACAAAGTTGATAAATACTTGTGTACTAAATTTGAACCTATGAAGGAAAAACTACTTTGGGATGCTTGTGGAGGAATACCAGGATGTAATCATCCCCAAGGTCAGCAATGCGATTGTCCTTGTCATATTCCTGACGTCACGAAAAAGGAAGAAGCATGGAAAGATGAGCTACACCTATTTTGGTTAGGTAATAAATTAGGTGGAAGACCTCACAATGAAGAAGAATGGAAACTGTTTATTAGCTATATAATCTCTAAAGCCGTAGAGGAAGCGAGAAGAGAATAAAGACTAGAAGTTTATAAGAATCTGCTTAACGAGATAAACTTAAACGCTATTACCAACTTAACCGATGTAGCATTTTGGCTAAACGAAACTATTAATCAGATGGAAAAATATAATGAACAGAAGGATGAATAAAGAATACGAACGAATGTATTTGCTTGGCTCACAGCTAATATCGGCTCGCTGGTTATAAAAGGTTTATTAAAAGTAATTCCACAATTAGAATTAACAGCACTTGAATAATCATGCCTAAATCACAGGGACTTGAGGAGATAAAAGAAGCTCTTAATCTGATGTACGAAGAAAATGAAGGAATAGTTCCAGCTGATTGGTCTTATCAGTATATTGAAAGAGCCTATACAGCTGGTATTAACGATGCAATTAAAAAGTTAGAAGTTAAAAAAGAACAGTTAGAAGAAACTCTATACGACTTTGACGGTTACCCTCATAGCGACCAGCAAGCAGAAGAAGTTATAAAAATAATCTCTGAATCATTAAAAGAATTACTATGACCAATAAACAAATAGCAATCAAATTAAGAGAACTTGCGAACGAGTTAGACCCAACTAGCGAAACTTTACAAAAACAAGATTATTGGGAGATAAAGATTAAGAAAGGTCAAACTATTGAAGGAACTTTAGAAGAATGCAAAAAACTCTTTCCTGTATGGTGTTGGACTAATAGTAATTTAGACCAAATAGTAAATTCTGATAGAACATCTAACAAAGCTTATACAGTTAAAGTTCGAGCAAACATTGAATCAGATGAAGAGCTTAAGAATATGAGTGCTGATGATTTGAAAGAAAAAGGAATTGTCGGTATAACTTTACTTGAACGATTGCAGTTAGAAATAGATTATTTTAAGGAAACAGGTGAACATTTAGATATTCAAAATATAACCTTATGTTCTGGGTCTCGCTACTCCGATGGCGACGTGCCCGACGTCAGCTGGCACAGCTACGATTCGGCGATGTGCGTCGATTGGTACAATCCCGACCATCGGCATTCGCACCTTCGCTCGCGCGAGATTAAAGATTAGACTGCTCTCGTGATAGTGTGCTATAATGTTGGTATGAAATATATTAAAACTTCTAAAGGACATAGAGTTACTGTAAGTGATATAGACTATGATTATCTGTCATTGGTCAAATGGTATTTTGATGGTCGATATGTGAGGAATAATAAATTAGGTTTGTTGCACAGAGTAGTGTTATCTAGAGCAATTGATAGGAATATCCCCAAAGGATTTGAAACAGACCATATAAATGGTAATCCATCTGATAACCGAAGAGAAAATTTGAGACTTGCTACTATATCTGAAAATCATATGAATTCTGGTAAACGAATTGGTAAATCAGGATTCAAAGGAGTTAGAAAACAAACAGGCAGAAATAGCTGGCAAGCGAATATAACATTTAATCAGAAAAAGATATTTATAGGAACGTTCTCAACTCCCCAAGCAGCTGCATTGGCTTATAATAAAAAGGCTAAGGAATTGTACGGTGAATATGCCTATCTAAATATAGTTTAACCCTTTTCCCTTGTGTCTTGTACCCTTAATAAATTCCTAGTTAGATGAGATACTTTAGGCATTCATGGGAAAGAAATAAAAAATGACAGAACAATCAAGACAACTAGCATTAGCCTATGAAAAAGACTACGAAATAATTGACGATGCGTTATACGAACCATTGGTTATTTTAAAGAACGTAAATGCATATCATGATGGTTGGTGGAACGGGAATTCTGGTAGGAAGAAAGTAGAACAACTGATAAAAGCATTCAAGAATCGTTCAAACATAAAACAAGCGTGTATGTTAGCCAGAATTTCAGTAGCACAGTATAAATACTTCTGTCAGGTTCACACCACATTTCATGCTATAAAGTCAATATTACAAGATGCCCTTACAACCGCAGTAAAACAAGCCTTTACAAGCGACCTACTGAAACCCGAAAATGCGCAAATCCGCGAGAGATATATGCTACGCCAAGAACCAGAAGTCTACGACCCGAAGAGAGGTCAACTGAATGCACCGCAAGGTGCAGCGGCACGAATAACAGCCGAAGCATTCGTAGATGACCAAGGAAATCTGTTAGTATCAAAACAGATGTCTGAATTTTTAGACGAGGACGAAGATGGAAATAGTCAAACTTAAAAAAACTGATGAACGGGTGAATGGAATATACCGCGTCTGCACGAAGTATTTCAAGATGTTCGTGCGCGAGATAATGGGACTAGATAACCAGCCATTCCATGACGAGCTAGATGATGACATAAGCCAGAAGTTTGACGAGAACTCCGCAGGGTTCAAAATGATTAAAAGGTTCTTCGCTGTTTTTACATATCCGCGCGATCACGGGAAAGCGCAAGCATTAACATCAAAGGTACTTACTCCACAAGGATGGACTACTATTGGGCGATTAAAAGTAGGAGATTACGTTATGGGTGGCGATGGAAAACCTACTAGGATTTATCATCTACACCCTATATCTGAAATGTTAATGTTTGAAGTGGAAACATACGATGGCAGAAAAACATTATGTAACCTTGAACACCTATGGGAAGTCATAACACCATCAAACAGAGGCAATAAAAGATACGTCAAAGCATTAGAAGACTTAATAGAAAACTATAAACACGAGCGTATAGACAAAAGGTCGGGTAAATCGTTTACAGAATATAGGCATTACATTCCACCAACTCCAGTTATTGAATGGACTGAAGAACGTTTGATACTCGACCCTTATTTATTAGGAGCATGGTTAGGTGATGGTACATCAGCCAGCGGATCGATAACTTCTGCCGACCCAGAGATACTTTCATACTTCCCTTGTGAAGTGCGAAAGATAAAAGCTGCATATAGATATTCCTTACTTGGTATCAGAAAATACTTAGTTCAGTTAAACATGCTTAAGAATAAGCATATTCCAAATCAATACTTAATAGGTTCAACCGAACAGCGCCTAGAATTGTTGCGTGGTTTAATGGACACAAATGGCAGTTGTCACCAAGACGGACAGATAGCTTATTTTTATAATACAAACAGAAATTTGATTGATGGTGTTATTCACCTTGTACGTTCGCTAGGTGGTAATGCAATGTGCTATCCAAAGCGTACCAAGTGCAATGATAAATGGTTTGATTCATGGGTAGTGTCGGTACGATTACCTTTCAATCCGTTCAAACTTAAGAGGAAAGCAAACAAATGGAAAGGTTGCAGTGGAGATTTTAAGAGCGCAATAATCAGTATAAAGCCTACGGAAAAAGCTCTGGCTAGGTGCATCACAGTAGAAAATCCTGATGGATTATATATTACTGATGATTTTTTAGTAACTCATAACAGTACCCACCTCTCAATTGCATATCCGTTATGGCGCATAGCTCAAGAACATAACCTCCGAATCCTTATAATCTCACGCACCACAGCGGTAGCAGAATCATTCCTATCGGCAATCGTAAGTAACATCGAGAGAAACGAAAAGTATAAAGACTGGGCAAGAAACATAGACCCGATGGGTGAGGGTGTCGTACCACGCCAGAAGATGGCGCGAAAACAGGTAGAGGATTGGTCAGGAAAGCAGATAACTATTGCACGTGAGGACCAGACACTCAAAGACCCTACAATATGCGCAACCGGATTATTCGGACAGATATTATCAAGACGTGCCGATATAGTTATATTTGACGACGTCGTTGACCAACAGAACTCTATGACCGAGTTACAAAGACAGAAAGTCATTGACTGGATAGAAACAACCGTACTGCCTGTACTCGTACCAGGGGGAACAATGCTGTACCTAGGAAATACATGGCACCAAGAGGATGTAGTCTCAAAGTTCCTAAAAGACCCACGCTTCGTAGTTCAAAAGAGATACGGAGCAATCGTGCAGGATGCAACAAACAAAGAGCTATGGGCCAAATGGGGCTCGATAATGTTAAATATCACTACACCACCAAAGGAACGATGGGAACAGGCGGAAGCTTTCTACCAAGAGAACAAGACGGACATGGATGCAGGGACTAAGGTATTGTGGCCAGAGAGGTATCCATATACGCGCCTTTATCTAGAGCGATTACTTAATCCCTACGTCTTTGCCCGTATGTACCAATGTGATCCATCTGATAGACCAGATCAGGTTATTAAGGATGTATGGATAGAAACAGCACTGAAAAAAGGTGCAAAACTAAGGTTCCAGAATATGCCGCATGAAGGAAACTACCTTATGGCGTCTGCCGCAGGAATGGACTTAGCTATCGGGCAGGAAGAGCAACACGATGATACAGCCTTGATTTATATGGACTTAGTCAATCAAGGGTATAACGGAATAGAAGATGGCGATTACATAATCAGACAGATACACCGAGGGCACTTCTCACCGCGCGAACAACGTGAGTACGCTAAAGTTGCATGGAGCAATCACGGCATGGCATCAATACGTGTGGAATCGAACAACTACCAAGCGTCGCTATCCTTTGACCTTCAAGAGGAAGGTGTACCGCTCACAGCCTACTCGACAGGCACGGAAAAATTTGACCCAGAGGTAGGTATAAACTCCTTTGCAGTGGCGATGGAAAACGGCAAGGTCGTAATCCCGTCAGACCAGACGGACCCACGAACTGTAATGCTCGCAAGCAAGCTAGCAAACGAAATGCGTGCGTTCCCAGATGGGCATACAGGCGACTCATTGATGGCGACATGGTTCGCATACTCCGAGATACGAAAGCTATTAGGTAGCAGGGCAATATTTCCGCGCACATCGCTGATGACGATAAAAGACTCACTACCACTTCAAACGCCAGAGCAAAGACAAGTCTACGAAAAAGAGATAGACATGACTATGATACGAGAGCAGGAACATGAGCGCAGTAACTTCGATAGAATGGTTGGAGTGTTCGGAAAAAAATAGAGTTATCCACTTGTTAATTAAGACTAATTAAGTTACCATTTAGATAGTTTCGCGGCATATATTTATTTGTTTGCCGACCAAAGTTCTCACTTCATGAGTTTCGGCATACGATAAAAACTCGCAACACAAATAATTAAATAAACAAAACCATGCGTTTAGGAATTGTGATACCAGTGCTTAATCAATTTGATTTATCAAGGACAGCAATAGACTTCGCAGTTAACTATTTAGATAAGCCAGCAGATGTAATAGTTTTGGATAACGGTTCAGACGAAGCATTTGAATACAAGACAAAAGTAACACCAACTCAAGTAAACGAGGATGGTGTGAATGAGCCAACGGAAGTAAAAGTAATAAGGTTAGAAAAGAACATTGGAGTTTACCCTACGTTCTGGGAAGCACTAAAGCATACCGATGCCGATGTGCTTGCTTTTTTTCATAGTGATTTAATACTAGGAGAAAAAGGTTGGGACACAAGGGTTTTAGCAGAGTTCGAAAAGAACCCAAAGTTAGGGTTGATAGGCTTCATAGGTAGTAACGAAATAGACAGTAGTGGTGGCCGTGGTGCAGGAACGACATCAAACTTCCAAGGCAACAAAATGGTAAGACATTTAGAGGACGGAACAACTAAGGAATGGAGTGGTAGTCCAGCCGAAGCACATGGACAACGAAATGCAGGATATACAAATGCCGCAGTAGTTGATGGGTGCGCGATGATATTCAGACGTGAGGTTTTAGAACAGATAGAACAGCGAATGGATTGGCCTGTCCATCACCACTATGATAGGTTGCTGTCGTGCGAGATACAGGAATTAGGCTTCGAAGTAGGAGTATTAGGTATTGGTTGTGACCATATTTCTGGGCAAACTGCCAATCAAGAAGATTCATATTCGAGGATGGCTGAACAATGGGCAAACAATAATTTAGGAGTTACGACATATCAAGACTGGGTAGATAAAAACCTAGATTGGTTCCATAATGTAAGTAATCCAAGTAGAGAAAAGATTCCTCACAATTGGGACTCGGTAATCTACATGGAATCAGAAAAGAGATTTTTAGCAGAGTATCGTGAACAAAAGAAATTCATTCCAATAAAACTATGAAGATAGCAATCGTAGTTCCCGCGCACGTAAAACCAACAGCAGAATGGATAGACGCGCTGGATGAAGAAACAAAACATAAGGCAGACGTAATCATCGTGGATGATAGTGATGGACACTTAGGTAGACTGCCAAAAGCATGGCGAGTATTCGGGTATGAACAGCAGAAGAAATTCCTAGGGCATTTGTATTATGAGTTCGATAGATACTTCCATCACGGCTCGGCATGCAGAGTGTTCGGACACATACTGGCCTATAAAGAAAAGTACGACATCGTCATTGGGTTGGATAGCGACTGCGTGGTACAAAAAGGATTTATCAGCGATCACCTAAGAGGGTTAAATAAGAAAGCAGGCGGATGGCAGAATACGATTGAAAGTACAGGATACTACGCTAGAGGATATCCTTATCACATGCGTAATTGGAAAACAGTAGCCAACATGGGACTATGGGATGAAACGCTAGACTTGAATGGTAAAGATAGGAACGAGCATGAACCAAAGGAAGTGTTAGAAACCGAAGGCACGGCCGTAGCACCTATACCATTCTCAGGAATGAACTTTGCTATAAAGCGCGAAGCAATACCAGCATTCCTGTTTATTCCAAACTTCTGCTTTGATCGTGTGTGGTTCAAAAGGATAGACGACATCTGGGGTGGATACATATTCCAAAAGCTGGCACATCTAAAACACCAAGGGATAAGTTACGGTGGCCCGGTAGTCAGGCATGTGAGCGAAGTGATACCAAAAGAGGATGAGAAAGCCGAGCAAGGGATGTACCACTTCGAAGAGCAGTTCATAAAAGCCATAGACATGATGGCGTTCATGACAAACCTATGGTACGAGGATGAAAAAGACTACGTAGCTTTATACAAACGCCTACTGGAATTCAAGGTTCATTTAATACCAGAGTTTAATAACCTAATCCCTATAATACAATGGTGGATTAAAGTATGGGAGAAATATGAATAGATTCGACATACTGCTAGTCACGTGGAATCGCCTAGACTACCTAAAGCGCACAGTAGCGTCTTTGATTGATTCAGGTGCAATAGGGCATTGCGACAGATTTATAATCGTAGATAATGCATCGACCGAAGATGGTGTCAAATATTTCCTAGACTACCTAAAGAAAAAGTACAGAGCAATAATCGTAAGCCTACCAGAAAATCACGGATGGGGCTCGGCAGTGAATGCAGGGATAGGGATATCAATGGCACCGTATATATTACTGTCGAACAATGATGTAGAATATAAGTACGATTTCCATAGAAACATGCTAAGTATATTTAATAAGGCGTTACTACTTCCACCAAATAGAGAATCAAAAGGAATAGGAATACTCGGAGCGTGGAGACATACAGCACACGGAATAGTGGAAGGTGGAGTATACAACGATGACTTCGTAGAGATGGACAACGTACCAGCGGTAGCGTGGATGTTAAGCAAGGAAGCGATGATAGAGATAGGTATGCTTCCAGAACACGGGCCATGCGATACCAAAGGTGGTAATGGTGAGGATACTGAATACGTAATGCGTATGAAAGATAAAGGGTATTTGGTCGGTGTACCCAAGATAGCATTGAACGAAGAAACATTAGCGCATCACATAGATGGGTATTAATTATGAAGATACTCTGTAGATTTTTAGAGCATAAATGGATGGATATATGTGACTGTGGAATGTTGATTTGTGAATCTAGGGTATGTATAGCCCACAATGATGATAAACACCATTATAATGGTAAGGTAATATGTATACGTTGCTTAACTTATAAGGAATAAAATAAATGCCAACATTACAATACGTTCAACCAACAGACGAACAAAAACAAACGATGCAAACCTTTAGAGATAAGATGGAGATTTTACGTCAAGAGATTTCAGCAATAGTTCCACAGAGCAGAGGGACAGCGTTAGCACTTACAAAGTTAGAAGAAAGTTCGATGTGGTTGAATAAAGCACTAACCAATAACGATTAAGATATATGACACAAGAATTAGCACAACAAATTCATGATGCAGGATTCGTAAAACAGGCTTATGCAATAGGTCAAGAATATTGGGTACAAGAAGCTAAAACAGGTAAATGGTTCTTAGCGTATATCACTCCCGATGATTTCAAGGATTCATATACATTTGGAGATGCAACTATATTTGAACCAACCATAGAAGATTTATTTAATGTATTATCGGATAAATTTTTAAGTCTTGAACAAATAGAATTTAGAAAATGGATTGCTAGAGGAAAAGATATAGATATAGATTTGTCTGCCATTGGAGAATACCCACAAGAAGTATTGGGTAGATTGTTTGTGGAATTAAATAAAGAATAATGAAAATAGAAATTATAGTTCCCGCGATTAACCTCTGGCACAAATATACGAAAGGTGCGCTTGATTCGGTTATGGAAGCTATGGTCAGAGCAAAGGCACACGGTATAGATTGTCACATAATACTGATTGACAATAATTCCACAGACGAAACTCAAGCGGAAGCGTCAAAACTTAATGCAAACCTAGTCTATTACCAAAGAAACGAAGAGCGATGGGGATTCCAGCGATCAGTGAACTTCGGGGTAGCTTATGGAATAGAACACGGTGCAGAGGCATTCCTCGTGTGTAACAACGACATAGTTATCCATCCAGAGGCGATATGGCGACTTGTGGAGCGACTTTCCAAAGGAGATGCAGGAATGGTCACCTGTATGGATATACGCGGAGAGATGCAGCAATTTGGGATAATGCCGAGTACGATAGGAACAGTCTCGGCTAAGGAAAAGGAATCGGTAGACGAAGCGCCAAATCCTAACTTCTCCGCATTTATGATTTCCAAAGACTGCTGGGAAGTTTGTGGGGAAATGGACGAAGGATTCTATCCCGCATATTTTGAGGATACGGACTACCACTACAGAATGAACGTGTTGGAAATTCCTGCCATTACATTCCCACCTGCATTGTTCTATCATTTTGGCAGTAGAACTCAAAATGAGGCACAAGAGAATGGGCAACCCATAGTGCCTGGTGGACTTTTTGAAAATAATAGAGCATATATGATGAAGAAGTGGGGAAGTACAAAAGCAGAAGAAATTGTATATACACATCCTTTTGACGATGAAACAAAATCAATTAGATGGACGAAACAAAACCCTGTATGAACGGACAATTTAAAAAAGGTCAGGTGTCGTGGAATAAATGAATCAAAGGAAAATTCCTATGGTCAGAAGAAAGGAAACTGGCTTTTTCAAAGTATGCCAAAGAGCATAAATTTGGTAGAGCAAAAGGTGTAACTCCTTGGGATAAAGGGATAAAGAGGAGCGACGAAACTATTGCTAAGATATTGAGTGCTAGAAAGAGTACCGGCAGTTTTAAACATCATTATGTATAAAAACATTAAGAGTACAAAACAAAATGAAAGTTCTAATTGACATAGGGGGATATGATACCGAAGAGGTAACGGTTGAATGTATCAACCTTGAGTTTTTAATGCAACACTTCCACGTGGTTGCCTATGGAGATTTTGTAGCTCCGTTCGCACCGATGATAACCATAGGAGAGTTGATGGAAACAATAGAGCCAGATAAAGCAGAATTCATTCCTGATCCTGTGAAAGAAAAAGAATACTTTAATGCCGTACAAGAGTGGAGACAATTATGTAAAGAGATAGGAATAAGAATATGAAAAAAATACT
>Ga0302268_1001920_pt1 | contig 10381 bp, 6 predicted proteins | sample III_Bog_E2_1_FD_194554 | JGI IMG/M metagenome (GOLD analysis project Ga0302268, IMG submission 194554) | Peat permafrost microbial communities from Stordalen Mire near Abisko, Sweden - III_Bog_E2_1 | ecosystem: Environmental > Terrestrial > Soil > Wetlands > Peat | place: Sweden: Abisko...
TCTAATAATTTAGGAATTGATAAGTTCACACCAAAATCTTGGAAACAGATTGCTGAGCTGGTTTAGACCAGAGATTAAATACAGGTGAGGTCTCACGCCCAAAAATACTTCAATCGTCAAATTTACGAAATGAGTAAAATTGAAAATCAAGTTTTGCCTGAAAGATTTATGAATACTTCCGAAAAAACACGATCCAGAGTGAGTCTCGACGAATTAGACAGTGAAATATAAGTAATTCTATATTTATAAAGATGTAATAAGATAATCCTTCTCCTATGTAAATTTAAGGCTAAATGAATCAATCGATGAAAGAAATAAAAACAAAAAGGATTATAAAGAGTTCAAAATGGGATAAAGAAGGAAAAAGACACTCAAGAGAGGAATAGGACAAATTCGAAGATAGGCTAACAAAGAATACTATAATTAATAATACACTAGCCAAATAAGAGGTATTATAATTGAATGAGGAAAATAATTATGAGATCACTCGAGCAAACCATATCTTTGATAAGAAAAGGACACCAAGCAAACGAAAGAGCACATCAATCAATAAAAAAAGTCAAAAATAAAACGACATCTATTTGCTTCAGACTGGTGAACGTTCAATTTATTATAGAGAAAATATAACCTCTTCAAATAAATGGCAACAGTCAAATACTAAAGATAACATTATATTAAGTATGAGTCCCTGTTCTGACTATTTCAAATACCACGATTTGGATGAAAATAGCCCGGAAACTCCAAATTTCAACACTATCTGCGAAGATTTTAGGATATCTCACTATTCCGCTTTCAAGCCAGTGATTAACTCACTGTAAATTGAGTGACATTGATCTACTTCCACACTATTTTACAGGAAATCCTTTATATAATTATTGATAAATCTTAATATAAAGTTGAATGATATAATGTCAATCAATTTTTGTGTTTAGCCTTTTAGATACAATATTCAGCAGGAAGTTCCAGTGTTTCTGGGATACCATTAACCTTGCAATAATAGGAATTAAGTTAATCAAATTCAATAGTCTTAGAGTGGTCGATATCTATGTAGTCAAAGATGGCCTGTATTTATTCAGTGTTAAAGGAGCTGTCCAACCTTTTCATAATCTTCTCAAACTCATCAATTGTTAATTGACCAGATTTATTTGTATCGTATGCGCAAAATGTTTTGTACAGAGTGAGTTTCTTAGTGGACAGAATTTTATACAGCTTAACAAAACATTTTTTTACCTTGTATTCCAACTCATTCGATATTTTCTTTTATTCGTAATTGTCAAAAGATTCACATTTCTTCACATTGAAACCTGAGTTGTTGGACATCCCTTAAAGATCAGTAATTTTGCTAAAGGATATATGATGCTTTTCCATCTAAGCTGAAAGTTCTGCCATTGATATACTCCCATCATCGTTGCTATCCATTTGTTCAAAGAAAAATTTAATTTCATCCTTAGTAATATCCTAATGGATATATTGCAAAAATTCAGAAAATTGTTTATAGTTTAGTTCTTTGTTATTTTTGAACCCTAAATTTTACAGAAGCTTATTGAGGTCAATATTATTTGAATTGATTCTGAATCTGAGCTCACTCATGACCATCTTTAATTTATCCTCAAACTGTTGATTCTGAGCGGCATATTGACCAAAGTAATTTTAGAAGATTGGATGGACAAAGGCTTCATCCCAAGTAATTCTATTAACCTAATGAATCTGCAAACATTTTGTGAGAAAATCTTTGGTTTCTGGCTTGAGGTTAGGATTGATTTGAAGTGGTTTGGTTTCGATATTTTTCACTAATTCAAATTCTGTATGAGCAGTCCATGGAGTTTTTCCATGCAACATCTCATAAAAAATAAATCCAATTGCCCAAATATCACACTTTGATGTATAAGCCTCAGATTTAAGGATTTGCAGTGGCATGTAAAGAGGGGTTCCAACTGAAGTAGCGTTTTTCATTCTTTTTGTAATATTTTTTTTTGCAAAGCCAAAATCTCCAATTTTGACAACTCCTTTACTTAACAATAGGTTGGCCGGCTTTAAATCTCTACATAATTAATATTTTTTACCTATGAACTATTCCTTCTTTGACAAGTGAGATGAATCCATTACAAATTTGCTTGAGCAATTGTATGGATTCAGACTCTGAAAGTTGCCTATTTTGTAGAAGATATTTTTCTAGATCGCTCTCGCATATTTATTGGATGATGTAATAGTTGTGACTACTCTCCATCACATCAAGAACTCGAACAATATTGTCGGATTTAAGCATTTGAAGAATTTGTATTTCTGAAAACAGCGCTGATTTAAGGTATTCATCATGATTGACTAAATAAAGAACGAAATACTTAAACTTTTTTCCAAGACCTTAACTGCACATTCCTTTTTGGTGCCATCTTGTTCTCCATGATAAACCTATTTCGAGGAATAGATACCATCCCATAAGATCCTTTTCCTAGGACGTCCTTTAAATGAATAACATAACCATTGATCTTCTTCTGACTCATCTTGTTTAAAATATATTCCGAAAATAAATATTTATATCCAAATCAATTTTTTAATCAATAAATTTAGAAGATAATGAAGGGAAAGATTGTTGCATTTGGACGTTGTAGTAATATCGAGAAATGTTATATAAATTAATGATGATTTAATTTTTGGGATTCAGTTTTTATTTTATAAAACGAGAAACGTTGAGTTTCTTCTATATTTTTATTGGGGCATGAAGAATCTAATGACTTATATATTCAAATACACAAAAATCATTTGGAAATTTATTTTAAAAAGAAGTTGAAAAAGACAAAAAAAGAATGAAATCAAGAAGGGTGGAATGATGATCTGATTTATCTTGATTTTAAATCTGCCAACTACAATAAAGGTTACATTTTATTAAATATCAACTTTAAAATGAGCCTCATGGGAATATTGTTTCATATCATTTCCGCAATTATAGTTAGCTATGATGATGATTATTTAAACATGTTATAATTTGCAATAGTGATATGACTACAATAGAAATATCACAAAGTAAACAACCGAGATGGATTTTAATTAAATTATAATCAAAGCAAGGATATTAATCTTTACCAATTATACATTTTTACATTAATTATCTTATTAAATCAAGGAATTTGTATTGTCATGTCAAGGGCATTAATAAATCCAATAAAAATAATAGAAAATCCGATAACTATTTCTGAATGAGCAATAAACTATGAAGTAAATTTATACTAACAGCTCTTGAATCATTTGAAACTTTTATCGTTTATATAAATAATGACTCAAAGGCTCAGTAAACTGGCGGAGTATCTCTCCACAGAAAATTATGAAATGGCAATCAATTACTATAAGGAAAATCCAAACGAGCAGCAAGTTAAAGACGAGGAAATGCAACTTCTTCTAGCTAAAGCATTTTTTGTCAATGAGGATTATGCCAAATCCATTGAATTATTAGGTAAAATATCCGATACTCGAAATTTAAAGATTGCCTATGAGGCACAAATACTTTCTTATAAAGCTCAATATCTTATGGGAAGTAGCAGTAAGACGAATTTTGCCCCTCTTATTGATAGGCTCAATAAAGAGTTTGGCCAAACTAACTGCTACACCTCTAATATAATGGAAATTTTTAATGCTACAAAGGGTTTTAACAATCGAAATGGGAACAGTAACTTAGGAAGATCAAATATTGTGATCAACGAAAAAGCAGAGTTTGAAGAAAAATTAAAAGCTGAAGATGATAATTCTATAGTAATGTAGGGAATGCCAATGTTTCTGGTGTCTTTAAGATGGTATGAAATGTGGGCAGAGTATGCTGATCGATCTGAGCGCATCCAAAAATAAAAAAAGCATCCAGGCCCCATTACTCAGTTTTAGATAACTGATCATCCTTTTAATTACGTGCATGATCTTAATATAAACAAATCGTACACCAATCGCTACATCTTTACAACAGCTCGATATAAAGCTATACCGAAGTTATGCTGGAAATATCTGGTGGAGAAATATGGAGGAATTTAAATTACAAGATTTAACATTTCTTTCATCTAAAAACCTCGATAAATAATGACTGAAGTATTTTTAAGGAAAATATAAATTGCAAAATATCAACGCGATAGAACTGTAAGTCCCAGCTTTATGATTATTCAAATTACTCGCAAAGAATGTTGGTAGGGAGTAAGAGCAAAATTATTACCCATATGGGGAGTCGGCTAAATTTATTAGTATGATACCAGGGTACTGACTAAGACAAAAGATGACGAAATATTAGAGGAGGTAGATATTGTAGGAAAAAGATATGTCTATATTATTAATGAAGCTAAAAGTACAATTGTACCAGCAGCAGAGGCGCAATAAAAATGTGGAAACAAAAAATGCCAGAACACGAAATAATTAAAATTTTGTCAATGCCGATCTATTAAATATTGTGACATGGAGTGCCTAAAAGAAGACAGGAGCAATCATAAAAAGAAATGTGAAGTGGAGCAGGCTCATTTGAAACAATAATCAGTTATTTTTAAAAATTTCAACCTTGATGAGAAAGATTTTGGAGGGAGAAAAGGATTAGTGGGGCTTAAGAACTTAGGAAATACTTGTTATATGAACAGTGGACTGCAATGTATAAGCAATACCAAAGAAATCACTGAATATTTTATGAAAGATGAGTTTAAAAACCATATCAATTATTCTAATCCTCTTGGAACCAAGGGAAATTTGGCTTGTTCTTATGCCGAACTCATTCGCTAAATGTGGACTGGCAAAAATGAAGTAACTTCTCCCTTTAAACTAAAGAAGATGATCGGAAACTTTGCCTCACAGTTTTCAGGCTTTGGACAACAGGATTCTCAATAATTTATTAGCTATTTGATTGATGGTCTGCAATAAGATTTAAATTTAGTCAAGAAGAAATAGATATTCGAAACCAGTGACGAGGTTAAGCCTGATGAGGAGATGAGCAAGTAAAGTGAACTCAATTACAGCAAACGCATTCAATCTTACATTCGCAGTATTATGGCTGGCCAATTTAAATCAACAGTTGTTTGCTCAGTTTGCAGCAAAATTTCAATCTGTTTCGATCCTTATTTACTTATATCCCTTCCAATTCCTTCGAATCAAGATTGGTATTTCTATTTCGTTCCCCAGCAACTTTTTCGCGGAGCCATCAAATTATAATTTTAATACAACTCATCAAGTACCCTTAGGCATATTTCTAAAGAATTGATCATCAAATATAATTAAATATCTGAGAGAGAAAGACCCCCACGTTAAAGAATCAGTGAAGAACAGTTAGTCTATATGATTATAGATTCAGACAAGTTTCATGTTGTGCGTCTTTTTGAGGGAAATGAACTTATTTGCAACATTAAAACTTCAGAATTTTTATTCTGTTTTTAGATGCCTGCTTGCACCAGAGATGAGTAACTTTTACTTGCATAATTTTAATACAAAGATGAAAAAATAAGTTTTCCAAGAATATTTAAATTTCCAAAAACTTTAACTGTAGCTATTAAAGAGAAAGTGGTTTTTCAAGCCCTAGAAAGAGGATTTTAAAAAAATCACTCATTTAAATATAGTGATTTGTCAATAGATTAAAAAATTATAAATTAAAAGGGTTTACCCTTCAAGAAAATTGTCATTAACTGCCGGAGAAAAGGAAAATTGTTGACTTATTCTGAGGGTTATAGGGAAAACTTTAGAGGCAAACTCAATGAATTGGAGGAGACTTTACTTACACTTGATGATTGCCTTCGTAATTTTACCCAGAAAGAAAAATTATCAAAAGAGAATAGTTGGTATTGCGGCAAATGCAAGGATTTCAAAGAGGCTGTCAAACAGATGTAAATTTATAAATCCAATAAAATCATGGTTCTTGCCTTCAAGAGATTTACTCGTTCTAAAAAAATAAGGACTACGGTGAAGTATCCGATTTAAAGTTTAAACATGGGTCCATTTTTGCTATGTAAATTTATTATTATTTAGCGAATAAAGGGAAACAACCAATTCTTTATGATCTTTACGCTGTCATCAATCACTATGGCAGTTTGGGAGGAGGCCACTATACAGCTTTTTGTCAGAATTTTTTGAATCGACGATGGTATTAGTTTAATGACAGTCGAGTCTCTGAAATTTCACGAAACGATATCATAAGTGGAGACTCATATGTTCTGTTTTATCGCCGTAGATAAAACTGAGATCTTGATTAATTGTATTGGATTTGAAATTTTAAGATATTAAATCTAGGCAATATATCTAATGAATAATAATAATAATCCAATATATTGTGTGAGAATTAAGATTCTAATAGCTTAAAAATTATGAAATTTGTTGTTTAAATTAGAATTTGTGAAATATAACATTTATAGTACATGTTAGAAGTTATAATATCTAAGCGATATCAATTGGTTGAAAAATTGGGAATTGGGCCATTTTACGAAGTGTTCAGAGCAAAACATACTAAAAATGAAACCACAGTAGCCATCAAAATTGAACAAAAAACTATCACAGAATCCAAATTATACAACGAGGTTAGAATATCTAAAGACATATAAGGAGAAAACTGTGTTACGGATTGCGGCATACCTCACATTTATGAAGTAGGCACAGAAGGAGTTTATAACTATTTGATTATGGATATGATGGGCCCTTCTCTGGATCGCTACTTTATAGATAATGGTGGAAAAATAGACATGAAGCTAGCCTTAGAACTGGGAGAACAAATGATAGAGAGAATAGAATTTATTCACTCCAAAGGATACATTCATCGTGATTTAAGACCTGAACATTTTTTGTACGGTAGACCAAAAAAACCAGATAGACTATACTTGACTGGCTTGTCAATGAGTAAAAGCTATCTTGAAGCAGATAAAAAGCATGTTCCTTACAAAGACACAAAGCAATCTTTTACAGGAACTCCTCGCTTTACATCTATCAATGCTCAACTAGGAGTTTAGCAGTCAAGAAGGGACGATATTGAGACAATCTTATATCTAATAATTTATCTAATCCGGGGTAATCTTCCATGGCAGGGATTGAAGGTTAATGGAAAACGTGAAAAACTCTAAAAAATACTTGAGGTTAAAGTTACAACGCCCTTGAAGGAGGTTTGCTTGGATTTACCTGAAATTATGCAATAATTATTGCTCTATGCTAGAATTTTGGAGTATGAAGATACTCCTGATTATCAATATCTGAAGTAGGGATTGCGAAAATCTAAAAATTTTGTAAAAGAGAGAACTATTTTAGTTAGATAAACAGAACAAAGATCCTTACTATGAAGTAAATCTCATAATGTATTTTAACGATGATAAAACTGATCTTTTTATTAAGATTCTAATTGTGGAAAGTTTGCCATTGTGAATAATAAATCATTCTTTTTTAATTTATTAATTGCTTTTTTTACGGTACAAATAGAATTGCAGCAAAATTACAAAATCTAGGATGGTCTGCACGATTCCTGTGATGATGAACTGCAATGGCTGATTCTGCATTGCTTCAGATGTACATTAGATATGAAATAGATTGTTTTGTAGCTGTCAATCAATACCCATACTCCTATCATTGTTTTGCTTAAACCTTACATATTTTTTGTTTTCCAACCATTATATATTTGTGGTAGGGCTAAATTTACTTAAATCAAGGCTGCTAATATGCCCATAAATTATGCTATAAACTTCAAATTGAATTAGAGGGAAACATATGTCAAAGCTCCTAAAATGGCTGCAAATCCAATTATAAACAAGACTATCTAAATAAATAAGTACTGTATGATGAAAAGCTATTCCACTTCCAAAATTGTTTGATAAAGTTTGGTTGAATTGATTTATATTCCGACAGCCTAAGGCATTCCTTGATAATAATAAGCTCTCTTAATAAAACTATACATGAATTGCTATAAGGAGCACTGCTTGAATTAGAAGAGCCACAGCGAATCTGCTTAGCACCCAGAAAAATATTTTAACGACACTGGTTAATATCATAACAGCAGTGATGTATATGGAGAAGGCTCCTATTGAATTGGTACTTCTAAGTTTTAAAAATTGGGCAATGTAACCGTAGAGGGATAAACCCACCAGGACTATATGTAAATCTCTTTACCAATTTCAGATAGTAGCATTTAATTTAAAGCAACGAAAGACAATACAATATTTATATTTGTAAATTTATAGGATATAAAATATCCGAACTTAAAGATACTTTAAACTTTAAAGAGAAAAATTGTTTATACTTGTAAATATATGAAAATTTAACTTAAAATAAAGGGAAAATATCAATTAAAGTTTTATCCAAAAATAAAAATGCATTACATCCTTAGATATTATATTTTTAACCCCATCCGTTATAAGGAAAGTAGTCAGTATCCAAGAAAGAAATCAATAATATGTTTATCCTGTCAAGATATAATTACAAATTTATTTGACAATTGCTTTGGCAATGATTTATAAAGGTACTGAGAGTGATGCAAAGCTAAATTTAACTGTAAACAATTCTCAACGTTCTCCCTAAAGAATTGAAAAAATTAATGCCTCCGTAGCTGCTTTTTTAAATGTGTCCTCATAAATTAGCAAATAAATTCCCAAAACAGTTGCAAATGACCTTCAATTTTATTCCAGAATATCTACTTCTTATACTTCCCCCTTAATTGCTCAAAAAATTGCGAGAATGAGTGCCCCTGTTGCAACTGGCGTTATTAAAATGCCTTAACCTCAACCAAGAGAGCAATTTGTTGCTCAAAAAATTGCAAGAATGAGTGCCCCTGTTACAACTGGCGCTATTAAAATGCCAAGAAAGATACTTGTTGCTCAAAAAATTGCAAGAATGAGTGCCCCTGTTACAACCGGTGTGAGAAGAATAAACAGAATTAAACCATAAACCAAAGCACTTCGAGAGATACTTAAATTACAAAAGAATGTATCGATAAGATAATATAGACGGCAAAACTTCCCCTTCAGAAAATGGCTACAGACCTGGCCGAATTGAAGAGACTATAACAACTTCAAAGTCAAGCAAAATAAGTCCTATAGAAAGCTGCTGAAGCTTATCTTGCTTCTATGCTGGAGGGAACTAACTATTCTGCAACAGTCTCAATAAAATCGAAAAATCAATGATAAAAAACTGATATCTAAAAACCAAATAAATTAAATCATGATAATCGTCCTCAATTTTTTTAGTTTGATTCAATTAGAAAATAAATTTATCCTTATTTACTTTAACAGGCGATAACAATATAAAATCTATCTTACAGTGAATACAAGATCTACGCTACTATACAAATATAAATTTAATTATAAAATACCTCCTATAATTAAATAGCATTCTAATCATAATGAGGTAGCAGCATAGCTCACACCTACTTCTCATTGTATATTACAATTCTCTCATTATTACACACTTTCTTACGCTGTAGCTTACGCCCTCCATCCTTAATGTTTGAACAATTCATCTGCAGAGTCTTCAAATTTATTAGCGAAATTGCCATTCGTGAGTTCACTGATTTATCCATGTAACTTGGTACAGTTCCCTAGACTTCACGTGGGAGTTGCTTATTCCAAGCTACTGTTTTATCAAGGAAAGGCACCACATCGCTTTCATTTCGGTAATCTTAGAAGTTAATTGCCTGTTTAAAAAGATTTTCTCGATCTGCTTGCTTTTCGAAGGGAATAATGTGCGAATTCAACCGTTTCATTGTAACCTAGAAGTTGCAGTCATACTCTGGCAAAGCTTCTTTAGGGCTATTCAACCCCTGAGAACGTATGCTCATCTTCTAAAATTGTACGCCTCCAGCCCTCGTACTCAATGTGGGAAAATGATGTATTTCAAAGCGACGTTAATGAGGATTTTATTAATTTTTGCGAATGGAACCTTTGATCTGATCGCGCCCTGGCATTCTTGATAATTAAGTAAATCCCTTTTGTTTTGGTAAAGGGCCATCAGGATAATCTTTAACAAAATTGATTGTTTAGTTGATTTTATGCTTTGGACCGTAAAAATGAGGTGTAGACCGATTGAAATTATATTGATGAACATTCCTGCATCATATATGTCTTACTTGTCGACAGCAGCGTAATCCACTCGATAGGAGCCTACTGTTGGCTCGATCCACTCGTATTTTGATTTTTGTTATCGACTTGTGCTATTCTTTTCCACATCAGTCTTCAATGATTTTTACTGACGAAGAGAAGGACTTCTTGCCAATCGAGGTTGCGATTTGCTTTGTGAAATGCGTAATTTTTTGAAGTGATGAAGTTTATTGGTAATATACTTCCCTATTTTCGAAAAATTGTGTTTATTGACTGTTAGTTCTGCAAACATAAGTATTCTTCTATTATGGATCAAATTAAAAAGCAAAGAAATATTAAGATCATTTCAGTGTTTACATGATGACCTTAAT
>Ga0302268_1001927_pt1 | contig 10356 bp, 6 predicted proteins | sample III_Bog_E2_1_FD_194554 | JGI IMG/M metagenome (GOLD analysis project Ga0302268, IMG submission 194554) | Peat permafrost microbial communities from Stordalen Mire near Abisko, Sweden - III_Bog_E2_1 | ecosystem: Environmental > Terrestrial > Soil > Wetlands > Peat | place: Sweden: Abisko...
AGGAGCTTTCATAGCATCTAACTCTTTTTGCTTTTTCTGTAGTACATATTGAAACTGAAAACTACCCTTTTCAAAATATCCATTTGCTTCACCTCCAAATTGAAGACCCATGTTTTTTGATTCCTCGAAAATTCGAGGTCTTCCCACTTCAAAATATCTCTCCAGAGCAGCAATTACGTCAGTAAAAAATTCAGATTTGGGTTTTGCTATTATAAACCAGTTCTCCATTCCCGGAAAAAGGTAAACTGGTTGCTGCAATTTCTGGTCATAGATTTTGGTTTTGTTTGCTGAATAGTCTCTGTTTTTCGTAAAAAGCAGTACATTTGGATTGGGAAAGAAGCGATTGTAGACACCTGGTGTTTTATATAAGTTTTCTACCCACGCCAAACTCTATAAGAGATATGAATGAACATCAGTCCATATTCCTCCGTTTTCATACATCAAAAAGGCCCTCAAGATATCAGCTTTTCCAGAACCTTTAACATCATTTTTAGTGGCGAGAAGACTTTGGAATCGGCGGTTGGATTCAGGAGATAGAAACTGAGTGTAATTTTAATCAGTGACAAAACGAAACTCGAAGCCACTTAATTTCGCAAAATGGTTCATATTGTTGATGCAGAGCTTTGTAAAAATTTTGACATGATCCAGTCCACTATCCCATGAAGTCCAGATAATTTTCGGGAAAGGCACAAATTTTTCAGCTGAACTAGGAGGCGACGCATATTCCCACCCATCCTATGTATAGTCCGCAGTGGCCAGAATCAAGATGAAGATAAGATATACAATTGTCTTCATTAATAAATAACAATAAATTCAAAAAATGATTTAATGAAAAAAATTCTCTATCTTTATTTATCCACTAAATTTGTGACTAAAATAGCTATTAAGATCAGTTCTAGTCTTAGAAATATTTTCGAAAGACAGTCAAAAATATCCTTGAGTGTTCTATGTTCTAACTTTCGAGGCTGGGGCTTGCTTAGATATAAAAACCTGGGAGAGGGTTTACATTATTATAATGCAATGTCCTTTTTTAGTATCCTTCAGTAAATTTACAGAAGAACTCGCTATGAAATTGTGTAGTGAGTATTCTAGCATCGTCAGATAGTAGGCATTCCACTTTGCAGCTGCCACTCTTGGCGACCAACTGGAAGCCTGTAGGTACTTATTCGACAAAATCTTCATGATGCTCACTCATCTGGCAATACTCCAAATTTAGCAAAGGCGAAAAGAAAGGGTGAGCTTCGATGATAGATCGATCCAGATCGATGACTTAGAGGCCTCCCTTCCTTTCCTTTTTGGCTAACTTGGCTCCAAAAAGATGGGAAATGACCTGATGACCGAAACAAACCCCTAAAATCTTCATATTTCTGTTTATTTTGTGCGCCTCAACAAGAAATGATAGGGCAGTTTTTATTTCTGGTGTTAAACCAATCACAGATAAATTGCTACCAGGAAGAACAATACAATCAAAGGTTGCGAGCTCTTAAATCGATGGAGGTTTGCCTTCAATTACTGTCAATACTTACCACTTCTCATTATTATAAAGATTTCCCATAAATAATCCAAGGCTATTAACTTGTGGCACAAATTTATCTTATTGCTTCTCGTATATAAAAAGGCCTATCTTCTTTTTTTTGAATACAATTGGAGGAAGGCCAAATATCTTTAAGAGTCTATCTCTCGCCTCAAGATTAGTAAATTAGGTGAACATCTATAGCTCAAATTTAGTACCCATCAGTGAAGTAGAAACCTCCTATTTTGTGATTTGTAGCGGAACCTCCACATAGAGGGTATTCTGGTAGTATACTGCTCGAAAGTTAAGGATGCATTGATTTACATAATCTGTCCAGGCCTAAAAAAAAGGATGATAATAGGACTCATTCTTCTAAAAAATAATTTTTGCTTAAACAATTTTATCTAAACTTATGTGAGGAGGTTGAAGGTGAGGCATTATTTCTACGATAAAGGCTGCAATAGATTGGACGGGTGAGTTTGAAAACTAAGGTCTGCAAGGTTGAGAGTTTGATAATTTAGCAATCTAATGATTTGAGAAAGAAAGAGCAAGACAAAAGTTGTCCATGAGGTTGAATATAAATATATAAAAAGTTTAATATAAGTTGAAGAATAAAACAGACTATTTAATTAAATTTTAATTCTATGCAACTACCTCATGAAGACTAATTTTATCAATTAAAAAAATTAAGCCATATAACTCTTGTTTATCAAAATATATTTATCTACAAATTACAATACTAATTATCAACCTAATACATTAATTTCAAATCTGATTAATCAATGCTTCAATAATCAATCAATTTTCTAAACACTGAAAGAAAGAGTTTTGAGTGCTATACATTTTCACTTTAGTTTTAGAGGCTGTCTGGCATATAAAATAATTTTAAGTTGCCTGTGTGAAAGTAATGGTTTAGTCTTTTTTGATGTATCATATCGTATTTACAGAAGAACTCGCTATGAAACTGGGTAGTGAGTATTCTAGCATCGTCAGACAGTAGGCATTCCACTTTGCAGCTGCCACTCTTGGCGACCAGCTGGAAGCCTGCAGGTACTTATTCGACAAAATCTTCATGATGCTCGCTCATCCGGCAATACTCCAAATTTAGCAAAGGCGAAAAGAAAGGGTGAGCTTCGATAATAGATCGGTCCAGATTGATGACTTAGAGGCCTACCTTCCTTTCTTTTTTCTTTAATTTGGCCCCGAAAAAGTGGGAAATTAGCTGATGGCCGAAGCAAACCCCTAAAATTTTGAGATGTTTGTTAATTTGATAAGCTTGGAATAAATTTGCCATTGCTATTTATATCTATGGTGTGAGTGATAGAACGGAGAGTGAGCTTCCTGTAAGAATAACAGCATCATAAGAGACAAGTTGTGGAATGGTTGGAATTTATCCTTTAACAATTTAAAAGACATGCCATTATTAATTATTAAATAAATTGCCTAAAAATAGGCCAATTTGATTGATTTTGGGAGCAAATTTATCTTATTCTATTTGATTATTCTAAAACAAACATATTTTTTTATATTTTGGTGGTATTTGCGGTAATCCAAAAATCTTTGAAACTCTATCTCTTGGCGATAAATTTTATTACTAATTCCACTTTTGTTAAATTAAACCATTTTCACTCAGATCATTAATTGATACCTGTTAAACAATATTAAGAGGAATTTACATGTAGAGAGTATTTTAGTAGAATATTGCTCTATTTTGAAGTAAGCATTCGTTTATGTAATTCACCCAACTTTCATAATAGGGATTACAATAATGCGCCAAAGCAGTTGTTAAATCACCAATTTATAATATTTATTAAAGTTTGGACAAGTTGGGAGGCAGAAGCTTAGGCATATTCTCCATGATATAGATGGCTGTCGAGAGGATGGCAGAACTTGAGGCTTAAGGTTTGCAAAATTAAGGACAACCCATTTTAAATATTTGATTGGTTGTTAGCGAAAAGGCAAAGCTAAATCTGTTCATTATGCTGTGAATAAAAATATAAATCAAAATAATGAGTGATCTTAACAATTTAATAAATAGATAAATCATACTATGTAAATGGTTTTTAATGGAAACTAATATTTAAATATTTATGACATAAACAATGATTAGGACATCAATCTCGTAACTACTATTCTATCTTAATTAATTCTTCTTTGCTAGAATCACTATTGCTTTTCAATATTTATTCCTTATTGATTTTGCCATTTATGTTGTATTCACAAATACTGGACATTTAGCTTTTGACTGAGCTGCTTTTTAAGTTTTGACTGGTCTAAAATTTTATGATTTAATATTGTCCGTTATCTTAAATTTTTACTTGACTTTCTATCTGGTATTTTTTAATTTTCAATTTTTAGAGTAGCACTGGATTCTATAAATATTTAACTTGAAGATCTTTGGATAGTCCTTGAACAATTCTTTCTTTTTCTATAAACTGATCAATATATTAATTATACATCTTGAGCTCTTTCAGTTCTCGAGGATTTGCTTAAATGCACTTAATAACTTGGACCTAAAAATAGTGCATCATGTTATTGATAGATTAAAACTGACGAATAAGTTCGTAATGATGGTGAACTACATCGTTTCTACCTTTGGTTTTGATCAGAACAGACAGTAAATTAAATACATACCAATCTTTTTTAATTATCTTGTTATTTTACAATTTGTCCAGGTTTCGCTTTATGTAAGTGAAATACATGTAGTCCTCATAGTAATTCCAAGTCGAACAAGTCAATAATCCTCGAGGGGGATCTGCAAAGGGATGTTAAAAATATTCCAATGATTACTTGATTTGCATGAGTTGAGTAAATTCCTTGAGTTCAGTGGGGCTCAATGAGGCCATTAACGTATGCTTTTTGTTGCTGATGTGTCTTATCCTTATCTTTTCAATATTTTGTTATTTTTTATCATTAATTTTTTCTGTAATAATTTATTAAGATATTTCGTTTAACCTTTATAGCAATATTTAATTGTCATTTGCAAGCAATTGAATTTGCTACTATTAGTTCTTTATTAGATCTTCAAGGCTTTTATATTTTTGAACGAGTCGAGAATGATGCTTATTAATTTGATGCTTATCTTTTGTTTTAATGAGACTAGCCAATTTGCTAGATATTCTACAGCTTAAAGTAAGTACTTCTCTGTTATAAATCCACGTATGGTGCTTTAAAAACGTAATATACCAATGGTTCTAAAGTAAGCTCCATTTATTGACATCTCCTTATTCTTTTTTAATTGTTTGAAATTGCCCAAAATTATCAAAATTAAACGTCATTGGCATATATTATAGTTTTAATTCTTGTTGTTAATTCATTTGGTATATGAAAACTATTATAATTAAGCAATATAGATAATCACTAAAAACAAATTTATAGAATGAGACTGGTCTGTGAGATGCAGTTGGTTAATTTATCCATAGCATCTTAGGCAAAAGACTTTTGGCAAGAATTCTCGTTTTATAAATTTATGTAATAAAAATAAATATGGTCTTAGAATAAATTTAGCAAGTTGCATTTAAATAAATAAAATGAAATGTCAATTTAATTTGAAGCCATCATTGAAAATATTTGATAAATAAATATATGAGAGCTTAGTAAAGTTGATTTTATAAAATTGTTAAAATCATCATTTAGAGTTACTGGTAGTGTCATTATATTTTATGCATTGATCCATGCACGTCTCAAATCAATTAATACTCATTTACATATTTCAATCAATCGATACATAACCACACAAATGCCTATTTTTACAATTTAGTACATAAAAATTATCACTCTGCATTCAATTATTGATAAATTTATTAGGTCTAATAGGATAGCTCAAGAGGTTGCCCGGATCTAAGATTAAAGCAAGAAATATTCAGCTTGGCCTATTTTTTAAGACCATAATGAAAGATCTCGACAGATATGTCTTTCTATAAATCCGATTTTATAATCTAACCCACACACTTATGACCTTAAATGTATAGATGATTGATCTTCCCACTTATAATTAGATTAGCCTTGCGCATAAAAGTCAAGTTATTGTTATCTTGATCTTTCCCTTATAGAATTATCTGATAAAATTATCCTTCTTAAATCAATTATACCTTGATAAAATGTTGAACCTTTAATTTTTAAATTTAGAAATTTAGATGCTTAGCCAATAGTTAAAGAGCTTCGTCGCAAAAATAATGAATATTTAACTCAGCAAATTGATCCAATGGAGTTTCCTGGATATTAATTATGCAAAGTTTGCCTGGAGAGTCTTTGTCTGTTACCATTTTTGGAATATTAGAGGAAGGTTTTACAGTCAGAGAAGATCCGATGCAAATGCATAGATCAGCTTTATTTGAGTGGGTATATGCATTTATAAGTTAGTCTCTCGGCAATTTTTAGCCAAAATAAATTATTGAGTCATAAAGTTACCCTCCACAATTCTCACAATTTCTACCTGTCTCGTGACTTCTTTTTTACCCTGGATTATATTTTTTGCCGTCTCTCTTCAAGGTTCTAAAATCTCTAAAATATTTCCTATGGCAAGAAGTGCAAAATTATAAATTTCTGTTTCCATGCAACTCTGATATATTATCTAAAGAGATTCCGGACTTTAAGTGGAGACCATCCGTATTTTGAGATATTAAATGCTTAATTAAACCTTTCTTGATGAGAGAATGTATACACATGTGAGAAATAGACGGTTTTGCCAAATCAACCAGCTTGTCAATCGGTATTTAATGTTTTTAATCTTTAGATTCCGAGTTATACTATCTATTCCAAAGTCCAGTTCCAGTTTTTATGACTGTACCCCTCCCTGATCGATAATCAGGTATCCCTAACGACGTTGAAATTCCAGCTCCTGTGAGAATTATGGGATATTTTGCTGCTTTTATTAATTCAGAAAGTCGCTTGACTTTTTGCTCCATTTACCAGTAGTTATCAATGAACTACTTTGGCTCAAGTAAACTAAATTTGTACCTACTAAATTGATGAAAGGCTTGGAATATATATTTAAGTGAGTGAATCATTTATAATGAATGATTTAAATAAATGATAATGATGCATAATTAAGGCAGAACTATTGTATTTGATATGCGGCTGTCTTATAAATTGAATAAATAAAGCTATATCCCTATTGATTTTTATGTGAGGATCCTTTGAATTAAATAACTAAAATCCAAATAGTCTTCGAGTTGTTTATATTACTATTATCAGTTCTATTTTATGATTTCTTATTATTTTTCTTAACAATTATAATTATGGGAAATCTTTTGACAGATTGCCATATATTTGAATCATCTTAAGACAATGAAGAATATAAAATCGATTTCGATGGCGACAAATTCATCCTTCCTAACAGCCTTGTATTTGACAGACAGTCAACCTTCATTAGAGTTTAGAATGCCGCCATAGCTTTTTGCCAAAGTATTTACTACATAAAAAAGAAAACAAGATTCTACCACTCTATGCTCAGCTCTTAACGAGAATTATAGCCTATCGCCATTAAGATACATTTCAAAAAATATGGGCGTATTTAAAACCAGAATAGAGATAGGATTTTTTGTTCAATCTCAACTCCATTGAGCATGATCTTATGGACTCTGTATAGTTAAAATAATTAAGTTCTACCATCATTTTATTCTCTCTCATAATAGAGGGCTGAGCAGGGGCAGATCAGCATTTTATAGACCACAAATTATATCTCTATCTTAAAAAAACAAATAGTAATGGTAAATCTATGGCAAGAAACTGATTGAACAAAACAAGGTCGCTATGGTGTTTATGTGCGCTGGTTCTTCCTCGCGTTTTGGAAGCGATAAATTTTTATTTCCATTAAATTAACAACAAACCACAATCTTTGACTTAATGTTTTTGAGGTTAAGGCGTAATGCAGGCACTAATATATCCATTATTATTAACTGCAGCGAAGAAAATATTCAAAGAATATTCAAATATCTCAAGTTCAAAAAATATTATGGCTTCAATCCAAATAAAATCACGTGCTTCGAAAGTATATCCCTAGCAATGTTCAATTAGCAAGGTTAGTATTGCTTCGATCAATATCTAAAGTTTATGAAACAGTCTGTGGGAACATCTTATAGTGCTACGCATTTGGCCAACCCCTTATATTCCAGCAACTTTCCAACTTTATAGGCAGCTGAGTACCTTTGCTTCAGTGGTATGGAAAACATTATGGAAAATCCATGTGATCCCCTATTTGTGGGGATGGTTGCATTATAAAACAGATAGCTTGGAGCCAAATGTGCCTAAGCAAAATTCTGTGAAAAATTGCCGAGATATTATAGGACTGAGAAAAATTCATCTAAAATTTGCCTCTTAGGTATAGCTATTTTAATAATAGAAGAAAGTAATGCGCAACATGTCTTTAAGGAGATTGAAAATTTGCCAATCGGCATCAATTCGATGGTAATTAACATAACATTTCTTCGCGAGATAGTTTCCAATTTCAATCGCAATTTATTTCTAGCTGAGCATTATGAAGTGATGTAGCATTTAAGATTGACATTCAACCCTCGCCTCCAATAATGCCGGAGAATCAAATGTTTGAGTTTTGAGAGAGACATTCGACTATTTGTGAATTGCTGTTAAAATCCATTGATTTATAAGATAGATCGCTAGAAAGAATTTGCTCCGATCTTTTCGAAGAATAATGAGTACTCATTGGAGGCAGCCTATAAAAATTATGCAAAAACAATTGATTAGGACATGAAACAGTTGAATATGTAATCAGGCAATTCGGCAGGTGTGATTTTTCAAACCCTTATTTCCTAGTGCTTTAACATAGATTAATTTGATGATTTACTTTTTATTTTAAATATCTCTTATAAATGACTGAATAAGGAGAACAACCAGCTGCAGTCCAGGCGCCGGCTTATGAGCCTCCTAGTCGCAATACTACTCTCATCGAATCACTGAGGGAACAACCAAATTTTTTGATGGAACAATACAATCAGAAGTTGAAAGCAGAAAACTAATCCAAAGGCATTCGCAGGGCAGGTGGAGTTTATGTTCCACCCCATAAATTACGAGCATTGCAGGAGCAAATGCTTGAGGAGGATGTTTCTAGTGAAGGTCATCAGCGCATGATGTGGGAGTTGCTAAGGAAGTCCATTAACGGAATAGTCAATAAAGTTAACATCGCTAACATCCAGAATATTGTGGTTTAACTCTTTAATGAGAATATTCTACGAGGAAGAGGACTACTGGCACGTGCACTGATCAAGGCTCAGATGGCCTCACCAAACTTCACTCATGTTTATGCGGCTCTGATCTCAGTCATCAACACAAAAGTGCCTGAAATCGGTTTACTTGTAGCTAAACGCGTTTTAATTCAATTCAGAAGGTCGTTTGAACGAAATAACAAAATTGTATGTGTGGCTACCACCAGAATGATAGCTCACTTAGTGAATCAGCGGGTCATTGGTGAATATGTGGCCTTACAGATTTTGTTTATCATGCTGACAACCCCAACTGATGATTCGGTGGAGATTGCTTGTGACTTCATGATAGAAGTGGGGCAAGTATTAACTGAACTGACACCAGCGGGAGCTAATGCTATTTTCTAGCGTTTCAAGAGCTTACTGCATGAAGCAGAAATTTAACAGAAAGCACAATATAGTATATAAAATCTCTTTGCTGTACGCAAGACAGGCTTCAAGGAACACCCTGGAGTCATTGCTGAATTGGATTTAGTCGAAGCTTAAGACCAGATTACTCACCAGCTTGACATTGAAGAGGAACTAAAAGGTGAAGAACAGTTAAATATATTCAAATTAGATCTCAATTATCTGGCCACTGAAGAAATGTGGGAGCGCACGAAGATGGATATTCTAGGTGAGGAGAACATTGCTCGTCTCAAACAGCCAGATCAATATGAGGAGTAATGGGATGAAGAGCCAGCTGAATAGGGTATCCAAGACCTGACAGAGCAGGATCTCATCAATCTACGTAAAACAATTTATCTGGCTATTCAATCAACTGTAAACTTCTAAGAATGCGCTCATAAAATTGTGAAAATGAATATTGCAAAGGGATATGAGCACGAACTGGTAGATATGATTTTGGAATGCTGCATGATGGAGAGAGTCTATCAATCTTTTTTCGGACTTTTAGCCGAACGTTTTTGCACAATTGACGATAAATTCAAAGAACTCTTTATTACTGCCTTTCTCAATCATTATAACAATATATTCAAGCAAGAGGCTAACAAAATTAGAAACTTAGCGCATCTATTTTCCCATCTTTTTCACCGTCATGCGGTTGACTGGAAAGTACTACAGGCAATTAGACTCACTCCTGATACTACTACTGCCGCCGCCAGAATGTTCCTGAAAATATTTCTCAAAGATATTGCTTAAAATTTAGGAATTGACAATTTAATAAAGTAATTTCAGAAGGAAGAGACCAAGGAATATTATGAGGGATTGTTTCCTATTGATAACCCCAATGACCTAAGATTCGCCATCAATTATTATACCACCATAGGATTGGGAAAACTTACATAATAGATGAGAGAAATATTAAGCATGCAAGAGTAAATCATTTCGGAGAGAAAGAGAAAAGAAGAGGAAGCCAAAATGGCACTTCTTTTGCAAGAGGAAGAGGAAATGATGAAAATTTTGCTGCAAGAGGAAGATGATAAACGCAAAGATCAGAGAAAAATCAATCAAGAGGATTTGAAGCCAAGAGACAGATAGAGAGAAAAAGACAAGCATCACGAAAGATAAGATCGAGACAGAGGGAGATAAGATCGAGACAGAGGGAGATAAGATAAAGACAGAGAAAGATAAGATAGAGACAGAGGGAGATAAGATAGAGACAGAGGGAGATAAGATCGAGAC
>Ga0302268_1001929_pt1 | contig 10346 bp, 5 predicted proteins | sample III_Bog_E2_1_FD_194554 | JGI IMG/M metagenome (GOLD analysis project Ga0302268, IMG submission 194554) | Peat permafrost microbial communities from Stordalen Mire near Abisko, Sweden - III_Bog_E2_1 | ecosystem: Environmental > Terrestrial > Soil > Wetlands > Peat | place: Sweden: Abisko...
CATCCAAAGACTAAATGGAGTTTGTGTTTATCAGTGATATAGGTAAACCTTGCTCATCTCCAACAACAATTTCAAAAGACGGGGTGCTTTAATTTTTGTCAAAATAAATATAAGTGGGAAGTGCTAAAATAATTAATAGCGAGATAAATCATAATTTTCATTTTCCAAGTTCGAAATCTATTTCCTTAAGATTGGCTTATATTGCGGCTTTGGCTCTGCTCAAATTCAATGAACCAGTTGAAATTAGCAATTTTCTTGCCTCTGATGATACTAACTGCATGCTTGAGTCGCTGCAAGCTTTGGGATTTGTATTCGATCACTCCCATTAAAAGAACACTCTCAAGATGATGAGGTATTCATCCAAAAATAATGGAATTATTAATATAGGTAATTCTGGAGTGACTGCAAGACTTATACTACCATTGTGTGCATCAATTTAAGGAACTTGGACCATCATTTGCCATCCAAGAATGTCATAAAGACCAAATTAGTAAATAATAAAACTTTGCCAGAGCTAATTCGATTGCTATATTGTCTTTAAATAAAAATAGCAATGTTTCCCTCTAATTTTAAATACCAAAAGAACACATTTTGGATTGAAATCAAACGAGATAAAAGTAAATGGTAATGATTCGAGTCAGTTCCTAACTTCAATAATGATTTATGGAAGTTTCTTTCACCAATAATTAAAGATTATAACTCAATCAGGTCCACTCGTTTCGCAGAGCTATCTGCTTATGACCGCAAAGTGCCTGTAACTTTATGGTGTTATGACAAAATTTGATAAAGGCTCAATTATCATAAACTCAACCTATTTAAAAAGAAATTTGTCTCTCAGTTCGTAGACGGATCTTTCAAGTCTCTCATATCCTTTTATTTTCTCTTTGTTTGAAGGAATTCCTCCTCCTGAACTGCCCAATTAATCGATTCAAGGCGACATCCTCTTCTATAAAAAGATCAATCGATTGATCCACTCTGACTAAAAACACGTAAGGCTTGACTTCAACAACTGTACGGATACTTTCATAACTATGAGTATTTTTATTGCTTCTCCTCTCATACAACATTCTAAACTATAGACTCTTACCATCTACAACATCGCCAATCAACGAGTCAAGTAATCTAATCGAATAGACCTAACCATTAGCAACCTCAAAAAGATAGGAATTTTTGTCGAATAATTTCAAAACTAAATAAAGATATATAAAAAGTTTGCTCATATAATTGCAGATAACTCAACTATTATCTTTAAAACAGCCAATGATCATCGTTTGGCTATGGCTTTCGCAGTGCTATCCACCTATTTGAAAAAACTTTACCCCTCAGTTCGGTTCGTAATTGACGATAAAAACGCAGTAAATAAAACTTTTCCTACTTTTTGGCAGTATCTGACTCAGGCAGGAGTTTTTTTATCAACTCCTATTGCTGAACGATCTTATTTTACTAAACCATACACTGCAAATAAAAGTATTATCCTAATTGGAGATCGAGGCAGTGCCAAAACAACCATCGGAAAACATCTAGCTTCTCACCTTGGCTATAGTTTTATTGATTTAGATGATGTGATCATTTAGAACTTGACACACTCGGAAAGAGCGGTATCGATTAGTGAATTTATCAATAAATTTGGATGGAATAGATTTCGATAAATCGAAGCCAATACTTTACAGGAATACTTGATTAGTAAGCGAGTGGATAAATTTGTTTTGGTAACAGGGGGAGGAGTTCTTGAAAGCAAAATTAACTAGTTTGTGCTGCAAAGAGACGAGAGTTTAAAGATTTATTTAGAGAGACCATTCTAGCATTTGAGGATTTAGGAAAAGCCGCATCGGCCTTATATTAGCAATTATAGATAAGTTTCAAAGCTGAGGAGCGTCATTTATGAACAAATTGCTGATCTCATTGTCAGCATACCTTTTCAACAAAACCAACTATAAGAGGGGAGGCTGGTCAGCAAAAGTATATAATAATTTATCCATCAATCTGCACAACCAATGAAATAGGGTTTAATATTGACGACAGATAAGATACCAAGCAATTTAAGTCAGTTATTGGTTGACCCAGAAGACATTTCTACGGTATAGTTCAGGATTGATCAAATACTGTAAAAAGGGCTGTCTTTGAAATAAATTAGAGGAAAATTAGCTTTATTTAAAAATAATACGACAACTCCCACTATCTTAACATTGAGAACCAAAGATTAACTGGGGGTATTTACCGGAGATTATCTACACACCATTAATTAAATCCGAAAAATACCAACAAATTTTCTGGATCATCAATTTAAGCACCCTTTTAACTATATGTATAATCCCTAACGACTGATTCTCAGTTATCATGGTTAAAATGTAAAGACCATTGGCAGAATGATTTAGCTTAAATCTTTCTTGGGGATAAAAAAACTTTGTGGAATTTTTTCTGAAGGAAAATGGGAAAAATACTCCGAGCTGCTGGGATAAAAAAGCATATGTGTAGCTTTGAATAATCCGTTGAGTAGAATTGAGAATAAATACCAGTTTGTGACTGCCAAAGAGTTACCAATAAATTCAACGGGGATATTCTGTGTATAGAAAATGAAGATGCTAAACAAGATGAAGGGCATGATCTTTCGTCGTTGAGTGATAATTAATATGTATCCTAATAAAATAATTAAACTATTGCTGAATTATAAATGTATAGAACTGAGTTGCATTAATAATAGTAAGAGTAGACATCAATTTATTATTGTTGATAAATTTTATTGGTAGGGCAGCAACTCCCTGCAACTTATTCCCACTGAATCTTCGAAGTCTTTGGCGAAGTTGCTATTGGAACTGTACTTCTTTACTTTCATGATATGGTTACTGGGTATTATCTTTAGAGCTTACAAATCCTTTTATAACTTGAATCTGGAGTTACGATGAGAACGCACATTCTTATTTGTTTTTGACTTCAGGATATCATATCTTATGACAGTATCGCTGGGAATAAATTTTATACTTGATTATCTTTTTTTGCTTTCGATATATGAGAGCAAAGCTTGGTTTTATTCGTAGTGTGACACTATAGGAGGCACGAAAAAGAAGTAATTTTGCTACATTTAGGACCAATTTATGCCTGAAAAGAATTAGTGACTTTGCAGTTCGCTCAGGTTATTTGCTCCTAGTCGTTTTTAGGGATCAGAGGTCAGCAATCCTTAAATTAAATTTTTACATTCAGGACTGATCTGCCCCTCTTCATAACCTACTTCAGGCCACTCAATCTCTCCTTTCAGTATATTATCAAACACTTCTTGAGGAGAGGCGCCTGTGAAGGGAGTAACTCCAATAACCATCTCATAAGCTATAACCCCCACAGAAAACCAATCAATTGCCTCATTCGTGAATTATTCTCTTAACACTTCCGGAGCAATATAGTCAGGAGTTCCATAGAATGTATTTGGCTTATCAATTTACTGATCCTTGATGAGTTTAGACAGGTTAAAATCAGTTAATATGAGTTCTCCCAACTAGTTAATAACGATGTTTTCCTAAATATCATTTTTAGTACAGGCTTAAGATCACGATGAACGATTCCCATTTCATGAATAGAACTCACTGCCAATATCAGGTTGGCAATATAGACTTTTGCATATTTTTCTTATAAGTACGTTTATCTTTCAAGCAGAGAACGGAAGTTACCCCCGCAACCGTAGTCCAGTATTAAAAAGTAAAGATTGGATTCATAAAAAGAGTAATACAACTTTACATTGAAGCCTCCATTAATACTCTTGTATATCTTTTGTTCCTTTTTAAAAGCCTTAATTCTTTCTTCATTCAAATCGGTTATTTAAATGACTTTCATGGCGTATAAATCCTGTGTGTTTTTCTTTCTCACGAGGTAGACCTCACTGTAGGATCCCTTACCAATCGAATCTATAACTTAGAAATCTACATAAATTTATTAATACCTGAGAGTTTACATGCATTAGACTTACTCATTGCCTCAGACTCACTCTGAATGGTTTTTTCAGACAATATAAAATGCTAAGTCGGTTGTGAAGATTGAAAAAGCGAAGTAAATGAACTGGCTCTTTCGGAGCTCATGATCTTGGAGTCTTGATCGCTCATATTCTAGCAATAAATGTTAGTTTTGGATATTACAGAGAGATAGCTTTCCAGAAGTTATATTGTTTCAACATAAATCTATTGACTATAATGCTATTTATATTGTTCTATGACCGCTGAGAGTTCTTATACATCGTTTTTTAAGATAAATGTCACTACTTTATCGCCAATCGTTTTGTATATCCGATTAAAAAATACTTTCAAATTGTACTTCTCTTCTGACTGTAGATCGAGTTCGTTGATATAGTCCATAATGACTTTGCTCTTCTCTTAAATTTTACTCTAGTAGTATTGTTTTTGATGCTTGTACTCGCATTGGTCGAGATGAAATGAAATATTATTCATTGGTATATATGTCTCGCACACGCGACATAGTTAGTATTGTAATTACTCTATCATTTCCTCTTTTCGTCTACATGTTATAAATGGTACTGGATAAGGTGAGAAACTGCAATTTTGAATTCCTATTCATTCTCATTGTCGAATCTTTCAGTATTTCCATTCTCTTTCTATCTTTTGAGTAGAATAAAACCAAGCTTGATCAATTTCTTTTTGATAGAAGTTATCACATTACATAGTTCCAATGGCAGTGTATTTATGTTAGAAATATCATAGATCCATCTTAGAACTTTGCTACTGTTACCATTTTTGATGTATTCGGTTTTAAGCAATCCATAAAAAATCATTAGAGATTTTATTCCATTTTCGTATGATTGATGCTCCTATTCTTAATCGAATATTTAGTCAATAATGACACTCAAGCTATTGGTCAACTCCTTTATCAGTAGTTTTTGAAGACTAGTCAAGGCATAGCAGGTCCCCCTTCTGAAAGACTTACAGGATTTTATCGGTATGTTTTCCTCTGACAACTCATCCGAAGACTAAGCTCCTTTGGAAAACTCATCCCTAATTTAAACCCCACGTATTTTGAGCATCTATTCTAGTTTATCTATGATATTATTCTACTGATCCTATCCCTCATCAAATTCAAAGGCTACCTTTCTAGAGTTCTTCTATTATATGCTCATTATTATCTATTATAACAATCGGTATAATATTTAATCGAAATTACAGATAAAGTAATTTAGAAAATAAACACAGTAATAATGAGCAGGAAGTGTAAAAATTATAATTGGGGATCTGTTATCATCTAGCACCGTACATGGCTTTGGGGGTCTTTCCGGCAATCGCTAGGGCAATTATTACGATTATAGCGATTGCAATCGTTATGATGAGGCAAATCATCAGTCTGTCTGTGTATATCGCTCGTGCGAAATATTTTAAATGTTTTTATGCTCTAAATCAGAAAGATAATACCTTTTAAGGGTTGTCTCAGTATCGTTAAGTTCATCATAAATCTGATCCAATTTATTGATCTGTCGATCAAGTTCGATCATTATGGTGTTAGCTTGCTCATCCATGACATTTACATTCCCAAGGATTCGCTTCAAAGCATCCTCGCTCTCTTTCTGTGCCCTATTGCCCTATCCAATCACTACCTATCTACTATTATAGTCGATATTCTGGGTTGGCTTTGGGCGATTATTAAAGAGATTGTCCTCTGTCCCAACATCATTTCGGAATGTATCCAAATTTTTTTACAGGCGGGTCAATTGCATATCAAACTCTTTGTATTGTGACTTGTGGGTTTCGACTCCAGTTTCGAAGGAGCCTGATTGGATAGAGTATTGGTATGTTTCGAGTAGTCTGCGAATTCGCTTTGCTTGCTTCTCGTGTTTAGTGATGGTCTATTCCTTGGCTGGTCCTTTTAGGAGTTTAACTGCTTGAACCTTAGTCTCGAAGTCAGTTAATTGTTTGCGTATATCAACCGGTAGCTCTTCGTAGTTTGACATTTAAGTTATCTAGAACTGATTTCTGATAATTTAAATAATCGATTGAATATAATATCTAAGCTCATGTACAAATTCATAAGAAATTGATTGGAGATAATAATGCTACCCTACATAAAATCAAGAAACATATAATAATACTTAATATAACAAATTAGACTCTTTTTGTGAGTAAATAATAGATAACTAACTTGATTGGGATCTTGTTTGAGATGTATTTAGAGATAAGAATAGTAGAGAACCTCTATAGTAAGAGAAACATTATTAGCTGACTATATTCACTATGTCTAGATAATTTTATGCTATTTTGAATTTGATATAAAAATGTGCACCTATTTTTTGTTATACAATACATATGTTTATGCTTTTATACTCTTTATTATTTATAAACTGTCAACTAATGATCAATGTAATTTTTATGCATTTTTAAAAAATTGAAAATATTGTTTTATCTGAAAATCATGTGAGCAATCTATATTACCAGCAATTTGTGACGAAGTTGAAGAAATTACAAGTTTGGTGATGTGCGAAGTACTTGGCGGATATTTACTCAATTATACTCTAGAAGAAAATAGTAAATTTAATCATCTTATCCTCTAAAATGCAAAGATTTTCTTCTGGTTCTATACATTGAGCATCTAGAGCTCGAGGGTTTATTGTCTAACTGCGAGAAGACTTTAAACTTAAGTAAACTCTTAAAAATTAAGTTAAACCCTTAAAAAGAAACTATTAAAAAGAATAATTAGCTTTATTCCATGATGGTTCAACGCCAATAAATCATTAAACCTATTATTAAGCTACAATATTTAGCTTTGAAAAGATTGCTGTTATCGATTGGTTGGATATATCGATAATTCTATTTCCAATTGTTAATACTGTTAATGAATGATTACTAATTCAATGAATAAATAAAGGAAATATCATTCAAGGGGTAGAACAAACTAAATTATAAGAAAGATGTTCAATTAGCCCCGGTAGCTCAGTTGGTAGAGCATCTGTCTAATAAACTGAAGGTCGTGGGTTCGATTCCCACCTGGCGCATTTTTATTCCTATTGTTCTATTTTAGTTTTTTATCAATCGATTACGAAATGGTTACGAATATTAACACTCTTTGCATTAACTTGAAAATGAATTGCTAAACTTTTGAAGTGAATGAGCTACAATTTAAATTTTTAAATTTTAAATTATTTATAAAAAACATGGCTTGACAACGTAAGGGGGGAGAATATTGAGCATATATAAAACCAAAAACCGGAATACCCAAAGTTAGTCAGGATTGGGCATGTGTGTAGTGTGGAAACGTAAATTTCTCTTTTTGAAAAATGTAAAATTAAATCGAGATGACAATCAATTTCAAATTTAGGGTGATTATTATTGCTACTGTGAAAATACTGACTATTACTCGGTGATGAGTAGGCCAATTTAGTATATCCTTTCACATTTACACTGATATATTGAAATTCTTTGTAAAAATGTATATATTTTTATTCTTATTCTTATATTTCATATTATTATGGTCAGTCTATTTATTCTGTAAAATAATTAAACTGGTAATTCTTCAACAAAAATTCGTTTATAGAAATAATTTAGCAATTTGCAAAATTTACATAACCTTACCGCAAAATATAGTTTTAAAGATAACAATAAAAGTATCCATTTTAGTTTAGTTTCACTTGTTTAATAATATATTTCAAAATTTATATGCAACAGAACATCAGAAATCTTTAGAATCTCCTCTCTCGCTACGACATACACCACACCCTAAACAAAACTCATCACCATTGCCACCATGCTCTCCTCCAGATGGGCATTTTCCTATTCCTAAGCAGACCGGAAGTTTATCCTTTTGTATTCTCGATATGTATTACCCAGCGATTTGCCTTTTATGGCAGCTATCACAAAAGTGTGTATTTCCCCAGCAGAACCACTGAGCCACTGAACAGCAAAATTTACATTTGTATGAAATATATTATTTACCATGCTTCTTGCAGTCAGTCATTTAAACGGGGCAGCAGGAAGGACAGATTAATTACTTTGGATCAAATTCCTCCCCTTCTTTAGATTCCGCCATCGCCTACGCACAGCTTTTTCTGCCTCCAAAGTAAGGTTAATGGCACTTATAGCATTAAAAATAGGCATATATTGTCATTGCATATTTTTATTGATTCCCAAAATAGGGAGAATTCTTATCTGTTAACTTTTCATTTTTGTCTTATTTTTAGTGAATGAGTCTTTTTAAAGCTTTCTCTTTTATTTTGTTTTGAAATTGTTTTAGACCCAGAAGGATTTTGTTGAGAGGTGACTCTTCGGGTAATTACATCCATCTATTGCAGAGTGGGCATTAGCAGAACCTAAAAGTAATTCGAGGAGTTCCCCATCTAAGCTCCAGCCTTTTCTTTAGGCATTGAAAATGAAATATGTGTCCACACTTACTTCTTATACAAGGAGATTCTCCTAAAGCTTCGACATAACATAAACTGCAATAACTTTGTTAATTTTAACCATGAAGATCTTCGGGGATAGCTAAAGCGCATTTTTAATTAAGACATGGCAGACAATTCTTTTCTCGAATATAGCCGAAGCATGGATGTCCGCATTTCAATTTTTTACTGCAGGCCTATTTTGTTTTAATGGTGCATTCTTACGAATCACAGATATCATCGAATGTATTTATTCCTGTTTCGCTCATGTATCCTCTACGGAGAATTTAATGACAATATCTACATTTTCTAAATAGAAAACAATGGTACTTTTTTGATTTGTTCTCTTAATATTCCTCACAAGAAAGTCCTAAGTGATAGGGAGCAGCTTTGCAAGTTTTGCATTGCTATTGCCTGCATTTAGGACACTGAAATCTATGCTAAGCATAGTGTTTGGCCATAGTAGCACCTAATGGTTTACCTTTATTTATTATATTTTTACCTAAAGGTGTTTTCTTGGGAGCATCTGCGGGCTTTCCCTTCATGAACTCATACTATGAATGACACTTTTGGCATTCTATCAAGTTCATAGCCTTTCTGTTTAACTATTTTTATAGTTTATGAAGAACTTCTGCATCAGCAATATCTTTGATTTGAAAAATTGGTATTCTGCAGTCACATTATTTCGAGGGACATCTTAAATCTCCGTTAGCTTTCACATAATTATTTGTGATATAAAGCTGAAAACAATTTAAACAAATGCAATGAAGGCATTCATCTAAATACCTGTATTTAGAAAAATCTTAAGCCTAAACTGGGTTTTTACATTAAGGATAAATGCATCTAATGGTCTCTTTTATAGATGGTACATTTTAAACTCTCTGTGATTGATTACTGAATTTTTATTCCAGATTTAATGTTTGATCAAAAACCATAGGCTTAAACTAATTTTGTTATTTTACAAGTATGGCTTCAATTTTTTTGTTTTTTGACAGGCGCTCATTCTAGGGTTATTATCTTTTAGGAATGTTGGCTGGGACTATTTTTTTACTCTAAGTCTTATTTTCTCGTTTGTTAATGGAGCCATTTTCAAGAGATCCTATAAGAGGTACATTGTCTTTTCTTTAGTCAATATCCTAATGTATTTTTTCCAAGAGTTTTTTCTTGACAATATCCATTTCTGCAGCTAAAAACTATGTAATTCGCTTTTTACTTGTAAGTAGTTAGGCGTCATTAAATCCATGAATCGGCAAACATTATTCACATATGTTGGCACATATTTACTACATGACTGGAGATGAATTTAGATTTACTCAAAAGGAATATTGCTGGAACAGCCTGGACATATGACTGTCTTTGAATAACCATTCGCTTTTTGGTGACTCATTGTTATTCTAACAAATTATAATGACAGCCACCAATTATAAATTCAATGACTCAAAACAACTCATTTTACTTCAAATTTCAATAGCAAAAACTAACTCTTGATTTTATTATTTAGATTTGGTCAATGTCAAAGTTCAAGGAGAGTGAGAAATGACAAGGTTGCTTTGTAGTAATTAGTAAAATATCTACGAATAATTTAATCCTGACTACAATTTTAAAATATTTCAATTCTTAGGACTGAGAGGATAATAGTGATGATTTCAGAATTGTATTAAACTTTTCTATTTTATCCAAGTTGCTGGCCCTTTCCCTATAACAAAGATCCTCTCCTTTCGTTTAATACGATTAAAAAAGAAAAATTGTTACCATTAAAGCAGCTAAAGTATTAAGATATTTCAAAGTCTAATGAAATTGCTTCGATTATTCACTAGAAGACAATTCTAATATTATAATTACTCCCAAAGAGCAAATGATTCATACAGAATAGAGATTTATCAAAATCAATCATCCACTTATCGAATATTTCCGCTTCATTGCCCTACTCTTGCCTCCCTGACTTTGCGCGAGGGAAGTAAACATTTCGGCGATCATTTTAACATGCTGT
>Ga0302268_1001934_pt1 | contig 10338 bp, 10 predicted proteins | sample III_Bog_E2_1_FD_194554 | JGI IMG/M metagenome (GOLD analysis project Ga0302268, IMG submission 194554) | Peat permafrost microbial communities from Stordalen Mire near Abisko, Sweden - III_Bog_E2_1 | ecosystem: Environmental > Terrestrial > Soil > Wetlands > Peat | place: Sweden: Abisko...
CGAAGTGCGCTGTCCGAAATGCGGAGTCACTTTCACCACAACCGTGGCGGCCTGAAGCGCGAAACGGAGGCGTAAACCTACACCCACTCCACCCGCGGCGTCTGCGGAATAATCCCTGCCTTGTGCCCCATGTCGAGCAACCGGCGCACCGCTTCCCTGCCGTCGTCGCCGTAGTCGAGCGTGCGCTCGTTCACATACATGCCGACAAACTTATCGGCAAGCTGCGCATCGAGATCGCGGGCAAACTGCATCGCATAAGCGAGTGCCTCTTCGCGATGATCGATGGCGTACTGGATGCTCTCGCGCAGCGCCTGCGTGACGCTAGCCATCGTTTCCGCGCCCAGCGAGCGCCGGATCGCGTTTCCCCCGAGCGGCAGCGGCAATCCCGTGACTTTCTGCCACCACCGGCCAAGATCGACGACGCGGTGCAGCCCCGACTTGTCGTAGGTGAGCTGGCCTTCGTGGATGATGAGTCCGGCCTCGTGTTTGCCTTCCAGAATCTGCGGGATGATTTGATCGAAGGGGACAACTTCTACCTCAATCCCAGGCGCGAACAGTTCAAGCGCCAGATAGGCAGTGGTGAGTTTTCCCGGCACCGCGATTTTCTTACGTTTGATTTCGTCTTGCGTAAAGGGCCGGGTGGAAACCACCATGGGCCCGTAACCGTCGCCCACGCTGCCCCCGCACGACATTAGCGCGTATTTTTCCTGAATGTAGGGATAGGCGTGGAATGAAATCGCAGACACGTCATAGACGCCGTTGCCTTCCTGTGCCTGGCGGTTCAGCGTCTCAATGTCGCAAAGGGTATGGGTGAACTTCAGTCCCGGCACACGAACCTTGTTCGTGGCCAGGCCGTAAAACATGAATGCATCGTCGGAGTCCGGGCTGTGCGCCACGGTGATTTCACGAACTGGAGAAGACACTGTACTCATAAGATTCCGTGATCCTGTTCTATAAACATGAGTGCTAGTAAAGTTTCCGCCAGCTCGGCAGCAAGCCCAACCCTTGTCATCCTGACCCTGAGCGGAGCCGAAGGGGAAGGACCTATGTACTCTGCCGCCGCGGGCGAAATGTCTCGCGCATTCTAGGAGAACTCCGATTAAGTCCCGATTCCCCCCGTGCACCCCTGTGTACCCTGTGGTTTACGCTTTCTGCCGACACTGAATCAGAGTTTCCCTACCGTTGCGACGAAAGCCATTGCTGCCGGCGGGCAGCGACGCCAGCGGCCATCAGTACCTTGATCACTTCCGCAAACACAAACCAGTACAAGCCAAACTTGACCGCCAGCGAAACTGAGTGCGTGAGCACGGCCAGCCAGCCCACTCCACTCGCGAACAGCACCAGTTCGGCAGCCACCGCGGAAATCGCAGCCCAGCCAAAACGACGCGAACTTCTTTTCGAACTCTGCTCGTAGATCCAACCCGCAACGAATGCCACCAGCGGATAGGCCAAGAGAAATCCGCCCGTTGGGCCAAGTATCCGTGCAATTCCGAAGCCGAGAACCACAGAGGGGCTGAACACAGGCAATCCACACGCGCCTTCAATCAGGTAGAGCGCAAGCGCGGCAAACCCGCGCCGCGAGCCGAGCAGCAAGCCCACGGCAAGAACTCCGAAGTTTTGCAGCGTCAGCGGAACCGGCGTGAAGGGCAGCGGCACGCTCACACGCGCGCACAAAGCAACGAAGAGGCTCGCTGCGACCACGATGGCCGCCTGCTTCGCCCACTCTCTTCCCCGATCGTTTCCCCGATCCTTGGCTCGATCACCGGCCAGGGTCTGCTGTCCCAAAATTTGCGCCGCTGCTCTCGACATGGCGTTCCTTTCTTCTGCTCTGCTCTTCCGCGCGGTTCTTCTCCGCGGTCAACCCGGGTCCAACTCTTGGTGGCGGATCAGGCCTCAGGCGACGAGTGGTCGAGGTGGTCGGTTTCCGCTTTGGCGGCTGCCGAGCGCGTCATTTGCCGCCGCACTCGCATATAGAGAGTCACGGCAACCGACACCACCGTCACAGCACTGACTCCCAGGATAAGAAACCACCAGAGCATCCGCACAACCTGTTAAGGATAGCAGATGGGCGGCGGCGGAACTGTGCCCCGAATCTCCGAACGATCCGAACGATCCGAGAACGCGGGCGAGGTTAGCTCTTCTTCGCGGACTTGGCCAGCGTTTTGCGGCGATTCGCCACATTTTTCGAGACCAGTTCCAGTCGCTTGCGCGCGGCCTTCGATCCGGTAGCCACTTTCTCGATGTTCGACCACGAGCTGGGATTATTCATCTTCTGGCGCAGTTCTTTCAGAAATGGATGGATCTTGGCAAAAATGAAGAACATCTCGCCGCTGCAACCAGGCTGCACAAACAGCTCTTCGTGCAGCGCCCCCTGCAACACCAACGATGCTGCCATGTCCCAATAGCTGCTGACCTGGCGGAGCCAGGAATTCTCCTGACTGGGAAACGCGTTGGCGACTTTCAAGAAGTCGTCGGCGGTCTCAGGCCAAAATTCTGCCGTGAACCAGTGCCTCGCCTTGCGCATCTCCGCTTCGCGGCGGAGTTCATAGAGTTTCAGAATCAGCTGTGCATCGTGCGCGGTCGCTTTCTTTGCCATGGTTTCGCCTCATTAAAGTGTCAATTGAAGTTTTACTCCTGACGCATTTGTATGTAGGGAAACTCCGATTAAGTTCCGGTTTCCCCAGTGGGCCTCTGTGTACCCTGTGGTTTATGCTTTTTGCCGACACCTAATCTTAGTTTCCCTAGGTCTTTGCGACTTCCGGCGCCGCCCCATCCACCGCCCGCTCGTAGTCGCATTCCTTGTTCGGACACGCGATCACCGTTCCATCCTTGCGGATTCGTTCCACCAGGTACTCATGTCCGCAATCCGGACACTTCTCCGGCACGGGCTTGGCTGCCGAGGTGAACTTGCACTTCGGATAGTTTCCGCATCCGTAGAACGTATTGCCCTTGCGCGCCCGCTTTTCGACCAGTTCGCCGTCTTTGCACTCGGGGCACTTCACTCCGATAAAGTTCTGCTTTACATACTTGCACTCGGGATACCCGCTGCACGAAGTAAATTCGCCGAAGCGGCCATGCCGCAGGATCAGGTTGCGCTTGCACAGCGGGCAGGTTTCATCGAGCGGGATGTCGGGCACTTTCTTGCCCTGATCGAGCCGCCGCGTCGTCTTGCAATCGGGATACCCGGTGCAGGCCATAAACTGGCCAAAGCGCCCCCGCTTCAGAACCATCACCCGGCCGCAGTTCTCGCAGTATTCTTCCTGCGCCGTCTCCTGTATGTCGGCCGAATCGAGGTCGGGCAGATTGATGGGATTCTCTTTCGTGAACTTGCAGGTATCGGGATTTTCCTTGTCGTAGGTGCTGCAAGCGTAGAACGAGCCGTGCTTGCCCCACTTGATCACCAGCGGCGCGCCACAGAGCTCGCATTTTTCGTCTGTCGGCTTCTCCATACGCTTGATGTTTTCCATGTGTTTCTCGGCGTATCGGAGATCCTTGGCGAACTTTGCATAAAAATCTGACAGCGCTTCGTTCCCGGTCTGTTTGCCTTCTTCAATCTCGTCCAACTCTTCTTCCAGGCGCGCGGTGTATTGGAAGTCGAAAATATCCTTGAAGTTCTCGACCAGCAGATCGGTGACCACCAGTCCAATTTCGGTGGGCACGAACTTGCCGCCGATCTTCTGCGCGTACTGCCGCTCCTGAATGGTGCTCAGGATCGTGGCGTAAGTCGAAGGCCGGCCGATGCCGCGCTCTTCCAGTTCCTTCACCAGTGACGCTTCGTTAAACCGCGGAGGCGGTTCGGTGAAATGCTGCTCCGGCAGCAGCGACTTCAACGTCAGCTTCTGTCCGGCTTCGAGCGGCGGCAGCTTATGCTTCAGTTCCTCGTCTTCCTCATCCTTATTATCTTTCGATTCTTCGTACACCTTGAGGAAGCCGTCGAACTTCATCACCGAACCGGTCACGCGGAACCAGAACACGTCCGTTCCCGATTTCGCGTCGATATCCACCGAGGTCTGATCGAACACCGCAGGATTCATCTGCGAAGCCACAAAGCGCTGCCAGATCAGCTTGTAAACCTTGAACTCGTCTTCCTGTAGATATTGTTTGACCTGGTCAGGATGCCGCGTAGCCGACGTCGGACGAATCGCCTCGTGCGCCGCCTGCGCCTCTTTCTTCTCCTTATATGTATTGGGAGAACCCGGCAAATAAGGCGCGCCGTACTCGCTGGTGATGTACTCGCGAACCTCGGTGATCGCCTCGGCGCCAACGCGGACGGAATCGGTTCGCATGTAAGTAATCAAGCCGACCAGCCCCTCGTCGCCCAGTTCGACGCCTTCGTAAAGCCGCTGCGCGATCATCATGGTGCGCTTCACGCTGAAGCGCAGCTTGCGCGAGGAATCCTGTTGCAACTTGCTGGTCGTAAACGGCGGAGTCGCATTTCGCCGCCGCTCTTTCTTTTCCGCCGAGCGCACAACCCAATCGGCCTTTTCCAGCGCCGCTCGGATCTGTTCCGCCTGTTCGCCATTGGTGACTTCGATCTTCTCTTCGCCCTTGCCGAGAAACCGCGCGTCGAACGCCGGAGGTTTGCCAGCCGCCAGATTGGCGTCGATCGTCCAGTATTCCTTTTTCTCGAAAGCCTTGATTTCGCGTTCGCGATCGACGATCAGCCGCAGAGCAACCGTCTGCACCCGCCCTGCCGACAAGCCGCGGCGCACCTTGTCCCATAAAAGAGGAGAGACCTGGTACCCGACAATCCGATCCAGCACGCGACGCGTCTGCTGCGCGTCGACCAGATTGCGGTCGATGTCGCGCGGATGCTCGAAAGCCGCCTTCACCGCGCGCTGCGTGATTTCGTTAAAGGTCACGCGGCGAATGCGTGCTTCGTCGCCAACGTCATCTGTCTTCTTCTTGGCGGCCTTCTTGCCCTTCTTCTTGCTCGAATCCTCGCCCAGTTCATCGGCAAGATGGGCGGCGATGGCCTCGCCTTCGCGATCCGGATCGGGCGCAAGGTAAATGTGGTCCGCCGAGAGCGCCAACTTCTTCAGCTTGGCCAGCACCTTCTCTTTCCCGGGGATCACGACGTACTCGGTTTCGAAGTCATTTTCGATATCGACACCGAGGCTGCTCTTGGGTAGGTCTTTCACGTGGCCGTAGGAAGCGTCGACCGTGAATCCCTTCCCCAGATACTTCTGGATGGTTTTCGCCTTCGCGGGCGATTCGACTATGACTAGACCTTTAGACAATGTTCCCTCAGTTTCGCAGTAATGGAATTGAAGCTAGCACGAATTGGCGGATTGCAACAACCGGTTGTCAGTTCTCAGTTCTCAGTTTTCACTGAACGGCCTTCACTTTCTGCATCAGGGACGAGAGCATCCGCTTCACTTCAACTGCCTGCGCTGTAAGCCTTTCGTATTCCGGATTCTGCAAATAGTCGAGGTCGCGAGCCAGCAGAAGCTGGTATTCAAGCTCACTTGCCGACCCCATTGCCATCTGCAGGAAACGAGCCATCTCCACATTGCCCTTCCGGCAACAGCCCTCGGCGATGTTCATTCCAATCGAAGCCGACGCTCGCCGCATCTGGCTTGTCAAACCGTATGTTTCCTCTCGAGGAAAACCCTTACTGCGTGAGTAAACATCCAAAGTAAGCCGGTGTGACTTCTCCCAGACGCGAAGACCACGGAAGCTTTGCACAATCCCCCCGTTTTAACTGAAAACTGATAACTGATAACTGACAACTAAAAGCTCTTCACAAAATTCTTCCCCGGCAACTGCCGTATCTTCCCATTCAGCTCCAACTCGAAGAGTGCGGCAAAGATCTCCGACGACGACATTTCGTTTTCCAGAAGCTCGACCAGTTGATCGATGTGCGTCGATTCATCCGCCTTCAGCAACTTTAGGATCTTGATCTCGTGAGGCGACCTGGCCTCGTCCGGAAATAGAGATGCGGGTTCCGGTTCGCCGGATTCATTTCGCGTGGCGCTGAGCGCGGCTTGTATGTCTGTCGGCAACTCTTCCCACACGTCTTCCCACGTTGCCACCAGCTTCGCTCCCTGCTTGATCAGCGTGTTCGGTCCCCACGAATTCTTGTTGGTCACGTTCCCCGGGACGGCATACACATCGCGGTTCTGTTCGAGGGCCAGCCGCGACGTAATGCGCGTGCCGCTATACTCCGCTGCCTCAACCACCAGCACGCCCGCCGACATGCCGCTGATGATCCGGTTGCGAATCGGAAAATTTTGCGGCGTCGGCGGCGTTCCTACCGGAAACTCCGTGATCAGCGCTCCCCCGAGCGCCACAATCTGCTCCGTCAGCCGCGTATTTTCCTTGGGATACATGATGTCGATTCCCGTGCCCAGCACCGCGACGGTTTTGCCCTTGGCCGCAACCGCGCCGCGATGCGACGACGTATCGACTCCGCGCGCTAATCCACTGATGATCGCCAGGCCCCGCGCCGCCAGGTCGGTCGCGAGCCGCTCCGCCATGCCGCTGCCGTAGGGCGTCGGATGCCGCGTCCCCACCATCGCAATGCCGGGCTGCGACAGCACTTCCACGCTTCCCTTCACGAACAAAATTACCGGTGGGTCGTAAATTTCCTTCAGCCGCGACGGATACTCGGAATCGCTGAGCGAAACGATTCGCGCGCGCGCCTCCACCGCCTTCGCGCATTCTTCCTGCGCCATCTCCAGCGACTTCCCCGTGGCGATCGATTGCGCCGAAACTGCGCGCATCCCCGTGGCTTCAAGCTCGGTCAAGCTGGCCTGGAACACGCGCTCCGCAGTGCCATACTGTTCAATCAGCTTCCGAATCCGCGCCGGCCCCAGCCCCGGCGTCAAAGCCAGCGCGAGCCAATAGATACCTTGATGCGACGCCGGATCGGAACCAGCAACAGCAGCCTTGGACATCTCTAGGTCAGTCGCCATATTTCGTGACCCTAGCCCGTGGCGCAAAACGCTGTCAAGGATGGCGCGCACATCACTTTTGGTAGAATTCGTAAATCAATGAGCCGGTTAAAGATCTCGGCAATTTCCTATCTGAACACCGCGCCTCTCATGTGGGATTTCGAACACGCTGCGGCAGGTGCCGGCCAAGTTGCGGGCCTTGCAGCAGACCTGGCTGCGAATTACGAGATCTCCTACACCATCCCCTCCGCCTGCGCCGAAGCCCTGCGCGCCGGAACGGCCGATATCGGCATCATTCCCGCCGCCGCTTACACCACGGTTCCCGATCTCGTCATCATTCCCGACGTGGCCATCGCGGCCAAGCGCGCCGTGCGTTCGATTTTGCTGGTCAGCAAAAAGCCGGTCGATTCCGTGTCGCCTGATTCCCTGTCGCTTGACTCCTTGTCGACCGCGCAATGGGCAACGCAGGTGCGCACCGTAGCGCTCGACACTTCTTCCATGACGTCGGTGGCGCTAACCAAAATTCTGTTTGCCAAATGGCTCGGCGGAGCGCGCGACTATAAGCCAATGGCTCCCCATCTCAACGAAATGCTAGCGGCATGCGACGCCGCCTTGCTCATCGGAGATCCCGCCCTGCAAGTCGACCGCACCCGCTACTTCACGCTCGACCTGGCCGAAGAATGGAAGGCCCGCACCGGCAAGTCCTTCGTCTTCGCCTTCTGGGCCATCCGCAAACCAGCGCTCGCCGGACGAGACGCAGCGGCCATTGCCCAGACATTCAAAAAGTCCCGCGACCACGGCGTGACCCCAAAGAATCTAGAGGTCATCGCGCAAGAGTGGGCGCCTCGCCTCGGCCTGTCCCTCGAGGCCATCCGCGTCTACCTGACGCAAAACATCCATTATTATCTCGACCCTCCCTGCCTCGACGGCCTTGCCCTCTACTACCGCCTGGGAGCCGAGGTCGGAGCACTGCCGCCGGCGACGGAACTGCGCTTTGTCTAGAACACCCTGGCCGCAAAAAAGAGCACACCGAAACTCTCAATGAGCGTTGTGGCCTGATACGCCACAATCTCTTTGCAATGTCAGTTTGCCCAACGAGCCGGTTGACCCGCGTACTCGCAGGACCACCTGTCCTCCAGGGGTTTTCTCTCTCGCCCTTTGGGAGAACTGGAGAACTCTGCGAAAACTCTGCTGAAACTTATTCTGCCGCGGGACCGTATCCAAGTTCGAGGGGGAGCCACAAAGGTATGGCGACGGTGATCGAAGCGAGGAGGAAGCAATGACGATCAACGATTTACCCGCGGTCATGGGAACGGTTCTGATTGTTGCCGGGCTCGCTTTGGTAGGCATTTACACACGGTTCCGTACCGAGGGCAGTGAAAATAGCGTTCAGGCCGGGGCTCTTCTGATTGTGGTCGGTGCAGCCCTCTTGGGGCTGTCTCTATTCGTACCCCACGCAAAATAGGACTCAGCTCCCCGCAAGTAGCCTACAAAACAGTAGCGGTCTCCGTTTTGCCTTCGCTGGTTGTTGCAAAATCTCCTTTACACTCAAAATCCCACTGCGAAATCTCGGATGGACGAACAAACAGCGCAAGCTTGTGAGAACGCCTGATTACAACAGTTACCTACAAACCACTGCTCAATTAACCTGAATATCCCTTCACTGGCACCACAATCACTTGAAGCGGAGTCGGCGATTGAAAATCTAAGCCACCGACCGTAGCCAACTGATCTGGGAGAAAGACCTAAAAACCTGTAAACCGGAATCTCCTTTTTGGTTCAAAAACGGCACTGATCATACACCCATCCCGCTGTTCGCCGACAGTGTGAAACAATTTTCATACTGACCGCCCCGTAACGGCTCCGAGATCCGAACCCGCCCCGCCGAAATTGCTCGATATTCCGCCACTTTTGCAACACTTCTCCTTCTTGCCGAGCCTTTTGCAGACAGATTCCGCTGCTTGAGCGGGCCCCGCCGATCTATCCCGTCGGTATCGGCAGCAGAGCAATACGGCCCAGCATCGCTCCGAACCGCCGTCGATTCAGATGTCCTTCCGCCAGCAGTAGCCAGTAGTAACGCGCATGTTTGACCAGCCGTCCTCCGGTCTTCACCAGCCGTTGCTGCAAGCTGGTGAGGGACCAGTTCTCAATCCCTCTCGGCAAACCCAGACGCCGCCACAGATTTCCCAGGTTGTAGGCCAGCAGGCTCAGCGCCAGCCGCACTTGGTTCGAGCGAAACCGATGGCAGGAAAGACGCGTCATCTTCACCGCCTGCTTTCCCTCCTTGATCCATTGCTCCGCCGTGCCCCGCTTGTTATAGAACCGCACCACTGCCCGGCTCGGCGTCTCCAAGTTGGTCACGATGAACCCCACACGCGGGAACAACTCCCCGGCATGGAACTCCACCTTCGCCACGACCCTTCGGGCTACCCTCCAACTGGCGGCCTGATAAAGAAAGCCCTTGTACCACACGATGGGTTTGTGACCGGGCCGCCCCGCCGGGCGCGTCAGCAGTTCCGCGATGTCCCGCCCCAGACTGTCGTTCGCGGGAATCCGAATCGCATACTTCACTCCCCGTTCTTCCAGCGCTTCGTAGATCTCCGGTTTGGCAAACGCGGCATCGGCTCGAAACACCACTTCCTGACCCAGTGCCTGCTGGCGCTCGATCTCGGGCAGAAGCACTTCGTCCCAGTCTTCGGCACTGTGCACGTTGCCGGGTCGCAGCTTCGCTCCCAGACAGTCTCCTTCCCCGTTGAACAGCAACAGCGGGTGATAGCAGGTTGATTCAAAATGCCCGTTGTAGGCACTCTGTTCCTGTTCTCCGTAAACCGGGATCTCTGTGCTGTCCATATCCAGCACCACCCTCTGGGGTGAATCCATAGCCTCCGCCTTGGCAATCAGTTCCCGATTGATTCGGCCCAGACCTTCCAGATTTTCGGCTTGGCTCAGCACCTCGGTCTCAAACCAATGGAGGCGCGAAGGCAACGCTGCTCCGCGATCCCAGATCTTCTCCGAACCAATCAGGCGGAAGGTCGGATCTTGCGATAGCCGCTCCGCATCGTTCAGGTCCTCGTATCCTGCCAAGCGACTGTAGATGGACTGTCGCAGCAGATCGGGGAGCGGCAACTGCGTGTTCTTTCCCCGCCGACGGTCCATGATGTTTTCGGCAATGAGCGCACTCAATCCCAACCGCTCATCCAACTCGCGGACCAACAGCAGACCACCGTCGGAGGTGACGCGAGAACCTTGGAAATCCACTTTCAAACAGGGGTTAAACGAGAGCTGAAATGGCTGATTTTGTTTCTCACCCACCAAGTTGAGCCTCCGTAGAGTTCGTTTTGCTCTCAAAGCCGCATGAATACTGGCGTTGGGCCGATCATACAACCACTTACTTAGAGTTCAAAAAGGAAATGTGGGATTAAACCTACAATCGAACTCAAGA
>Ga0302268_1001935_pt1 | contig 10335 bp, 21 predicted proteins | sample III_Bog_E2_1_FD_194554 | JGI IMG/M metagenome (GOLD analysis project Ga0302268, IMG submission 194554) | Peat permafrost microbial communities from Stordalen Mire near Abisko, Sweden - III_Bog_E2_1 | ecosystem: Environmental > Terrestrial > Soil > Wetlands > Peat | place: Sweden: Abisko...
GAATTACCAACCGCGATTCAACTGGCAGAGTCTATTTTGTCTGTTACATCAGCAGTAGGCGCTACCAATGGTTCAGATTCGTCCACCATCGCTAGTATCAACCAAGAAGGTAAGTTGGTGGCTAGTGGTCTTACAGACCTGAGTTCTCTTCTAGCAGCCTACAACGCTAATCCATCAGCTGCTGCATTGGCAAAGGTTACAGCTGCGGTTGATACACTCGTCAACAACGGTGACGCTGCTCTATTAGCTGTTAGCGGCATTAAGGATGCAAAGACTCAGTCAGAAGTACAGGCTGGTTTAGCCGCTCTCGACACGGTTCTACATCTTATCGATGGATATCTGCTCGTGACTCAATCACCTACACAGGTTAAGGCTACAGCTGCTTCACGTGCAGTTAAGCTGGCGGCTGTGAAGAACCAACTCAACAAGACAATGATCGACCAGAAGTTAGCACCGTTTGGCTACAACTTCAACTCGATGGTTGCATACGAAACTTCAAGAGGTCTGTAACACCATTGCCCCGACAGGCAATCTTTGATAGGAGACGAGGAACATTCGTCTCCTATTGTCGTCTGAGAACACATTAAACACACGACGCATTGCTCGTCGTGAAAGGAAGTGTATGAAGAAACCAAAGATTAAACAGTATATCGGAATTTCCAGAGACCATTCTGGTTCGATGCAATCCATCGTTGGTGCAGCTCAGGCAGATTACAACGCAACAATCGCATCTATCAAAGAAGAAGCTAAAGTTAACGATATCGACACCATCGTTTCCGTCATTAAATGTGGTGTTGGCTTCCGTGGACTAAACGAGTTTGAAGTAACGAATTCAAATGTTGACCAGCTTCGGCCAATCTGTGGTTATAAAGCTGATGGTTATCACACCCCATTGTTCGATAGCATCGCCGACCTCATAGACCTTTTGTTAAAGGTTCCAGACGCAAAGAAGTCAAACGTATCTTTCCTTATCATGGTGGTTACAGACGGGGAAAACAATTACGGCAGGCAAACTGGAAAGACTATTGGCGCTCGCATTCGTGAATTACAGGCGACCGATAGGTGGACGTTCTCCTTCCGTGTCCCATACGGCTACAAGAGAAATCTCGTTAGTCTCGGTATTCCAGACGGAAACATCCTCGAATGGGAACAAACCATTAAAGGTATGGAACATGCAACTGTATCCACAAGATCAGCAGTGAAAACTTATTTTCATGCAGCGGCATCTGGGTCGACTCATTCTACGAGGTTCTATGCAGACCTCAGCAGCGTGAAACCTATTGATGTTCGTTCAGAACTGAAGAACATCACCAAAGATGTTACTTTCTGGCCGGTTAAAACGACTGCTTCTATCCGTGAATTCGTGGAAAAGAAGCTTCGCGGTTCTATGACTATCGGTTGTGCATTCTATAAACTAACTAAGGCAGAGAAAGCTGTTCAGGATTACAAAATCATCTGTATCCGTAATAAGAATAGCAAAGCCGTCTATGGTGGTGACGCTGCTAGGGATTTGCTTGGCATCCCAAAGGCTGGAGATATCAAACTCTCTCCCGGCAACACTGGAGAATTCGATGTGTTCATTCAGAGCACTAGCACTAACCGTAAGCTGATGCCAAATACCGAAGTCCTTTACTGGGCCAACGCTATCAAGTAACCGGGTATATTGACATCGAAGGGTGGGTTTATCGTGAGTTTCGCTCATATCAAAGATGTAGAAGGCAAAACCGTCAGTGAAGCTCGTTGCTGGCCGGACGACGAAGGAAGCACATCAATACAATTCGATTTTGATGATGGTTCAGTTTTCTGTTTCACCGTCAACCCACCCAAAATTTCCAAACAAATCGATGTCAAGTTTTATAGCAATAAAACTCCTAAGAATCCCGGAGAGAAAGACCTCACTAATAAGATAGTGAAGAAAGCTGACAGGAATCGTGATAAGTAATTATCTATCCTTCTATAGCCACCAATGCCCGATTTGTTCGGGAATTTTGAAGAAGTTTCACGACAAATACGCTATGGAATCCAACGTTGTTTACGAGTGCCATAAGGGGCATTACGTTTTCCGCATTAGTTATTCGAAATACTTTTTTTTTTGTTAGTGGATTCAGGTTCGTCATACCAATTACGTATTCCACTGTGAAACATGGTTTTAGCGATACAAGACTTGATGGGATGATACAAGAAGCTAGAAATGGTTACTTGGCAGCACAGGTATACAACAATACGTACTCGAAAATGCAAAAATTTATAGGTAAACCGATCAACCAGTCGAACTTAGCAGCAATGGCGCAAGCTGCAGAACCACATGCAGAAGTCTCGCTGTCTTACTATCCAGAGTTTTTTAAGGAGGAGTTAAAATCATTATGATAGGTTCATCTGACACAAAAAAAGGACACAGACATTATCAAGAAGATAGGTACAATCTTGTACATAATGATAGCGTCACGTTTTTAGACATATTTGATGGTCATGGTGGCGACGAAGTATCAGAATATTGTGCGAAAAATGTAAGCCGTATTTGGAATAGTTTTCCATCTTGTGATGGTACACAACGTCTCCGCAATACAATCAAAAAGCTGCACGAGGATACCATGTATAAATGCTCTGGCTCTACAGCTTCGATGGTCTTCATCAAGGATAATATTGCTTATTGCGCTGTTCTTGGAGATTCGCCAATCATAACCAAAGACATCAAAGGTAGAATAAGGATTTCTCCAGAGCACAACGTTCGCACCAATCATAAAGAAGTATTGGCGGCTTGCAAGCGCGGTGGAAGGGTTGTTAATGGGTATTTATTCGCTGGTTGCAGTGACGATGGTTTACAGATGAGTCGAGCTTTAGGTGACTATTCGTTACGTTCAGTTCTTAGTCGTATCCCTCAAACCTACACCGTTAAACTAGGAGAAGGTTCATGGGTTATGGTTGGAAGTGATGGAGTTTTAGACCCCGTGCATCAAAATAAAGACGCTGCAAAGAAAGTCGTATACGGAATAGAAAATGGATGGACGGCAGTAGATATTGTGGATAACGCCATTGGAACACCGACGTACGACAATGCAACAGCTATTTTGGTGAGGGTTTGATCATGCGTAAAGTTCAAGCATTCCTCTTGATGCTTCTAATATTGGGAATTATGTCTTTTACTCCCGTGACGACGGAGGAATCATGAGTTTGCCTAATTGGATTGAGCCTCGGCTTGGTCCGCAACCTAAGGACGACGAACAGTTTCAGCGCGAGAGGTTGGTGGACATTGACCGTCTCGTGGCTGAGGCACAAAGGAGATTTTCAATGGAGCGAGTACGAGCAAAGTTCACCGTAAGTCAGATTTTGACCGACAAAAAACAACAATTCCCTTGTGAAGCTCTATGCCGTTTATAAGGGAGATGAATCCAGCCCGGAAAATGAGAGTTTTTCAAATTCGACGCCATCTGGGAGCGCTGAGTTGTACATCACCAATCCAGCGGCTATTGAGTTTTTCGAGAAACTGGCCGGGAAATACGTGTATCTGGATTTCACTGAGGCGACCGCGAGCTAACAAGGCTCACGGGAGTAAAAGACATAATTCCCCTAATATTTCTTTTTGCATTAATGGTGCGAGACACGGTCGGCTTTTTACACATCTACGACCCAATGCCGATTATATGTTTTGCTTTAGCTGTAACATTATTGGTGTTAGAAATACTAATCATCACTACAGAAAAGAGGGGCATACGTGGGTACTTCAGAGCGATGTTTAAAATCGTGTCCAATATGCAAGATTGAGTTTTATCGCATAGAAGGTGTCCCGTTACTTATTTGCTCATGCCTAAATCAAGAAGAGATTTTTGTAACCGGGTACAATAGTACAAACGGAGAATCACATGGACCTGTACAAGCCAGCGCAGATCGGTGAATGTTTTGGTTGTGGACTTCCTATTTATCTAGAAAAAACACACACGTGCCCACCATGTGTTGATTATGGTGATGATTCAGTAATCACGACAACAGCAGCGAAACGAATTGGGAATTGTAATGTTTGCGGATTGGCTGTTTTTGAAGCTGTATTTCATGTATGTCTGGAAGGACAGACATCTTTACATATTCCTATGGGACATAGAACACCTATCGAATTTGCGGAAAACGACAATATAATCCCATACATACAGCGTCTGCAAGAAGAACTTAAAACAGCTAACGAGACTATTAAGCGATTGACGAGGAAGAAAAGCGGTTCGTCTATACGCAAACAAAATGACGATTTGTTGGAGTCTTTGTGAAAGATCACCCAGTTGGGCATGATTGCAGTTCTTGTTTTATATGCGGCAGCAAGATACCGCCACAGCCAAAATCATGTTATGTTGGTGCTCCAGCTATCTTTGCATTAGAGTTGGAATGCCAACATATCAATGAAGCTTTTGGTCATTATGGATGTTATTTGGTTGGAAGTAGCTTGGAACGTGCAGATTGGCGAGACGTAGATGTTAGATTCATAATGGATGACGAAGAGTTCGCTAAGCTGTTTCCTAACGCTTATGAGACTGCTTGGGAGCAAGATACGAGATGGCTACTTATCAACACCAGTATCAGCGAACACCTAAGTAAAGTAACAGGTCTACCTATAGATTTCCAGATTCAACCACAGACTCATGCAAATCTTAGGCACGATAAGCCTCGAAGTTCATTAGGGAATACGATTAAGAAAAAGGAACAGAAATGAAGAATTCAACAAAGAAACAGCGAGAAGATGGTTTAGCCAGAATCCGCAAGGATATTGCCTTGGGCAGGGTTGAAATACAAGGAGCTATTTTAACTTTCCAACGAGTTAAAAGTACTCGTGGAACTACTCAGTTTTGGTTAGTCTTCCCCATCTTAAACAAAAAGTTAAATATTGGTCAAGTTGAATGGGAACCTGAATTCAATGCATACTTATTTTCCTCTAACAGTATTTATTTTGGTTTTGGAACTTATAGTTTGAAAGAGCTTTCAGAATTCACAGAAGCGCTCAACTTAACCTTTCACAAGATGTGCCAATGAATTAGAAAAGAGGAAAATGATGAAATTTTTAGATAGGTTTTATTGCACCGACCACGAATACTGGAAGACCAAGGATGATGACGGCGTTCGTATCTGTTTTGCATGTTTGAAAGACGTAATGATAAGACAACTAAACCGTGATCTGCTCGCCTGCTTGAAAGAGGAGGCATCGTTGCAGGCCTATGTAAACAATAACCAAATGGAATGGGAAGTCAGCAAATCAAAACGTGATTTCTTGCAAATCGAGAACAACATCCTTCGTGACGAAAAAGCAGAATTACAATTGAAGTACGATGATCTAACGAATCGATCAGCTGTTGATGATTTAGCAGCGCTTGGAGTTATCGAAGTTATGGTTCGTAATCCACAGGTTGACGAATATATCAAATCGCTTGAAGCTAGATTAGAATCTGCTGAAAAACGAATCGTAGAGATTCTCAAGACACCTTGGTGAGCTATGCTTTCAGAAAAAGAAGTAGAAGCCAGCGGTAAACTATCTGAATGTCTATTATGTGGGTGTAAACAACGCGAAGATTATTTATTATGCTTTCATTGTATGGATTGTTCATACCTTCAGTGTTGAGACTACGAAGGGTTTTGCGATAGACACCACAAGGAGATACTATGAGTGCATACAATTTAGAACCGTGCCCGTTTTGTGATTGCAAAGACGAACCAGAAGTTCGTTCAAGAAGTGGTGGTAGTTATTGGGAAGTGGTGTGCTCTGGATTCGAATGTGGCGCTGGAATGACTGGCGATACAGAGGTACTAGCGATTGAGTCTTGGAATCGTCGGCCTATCGAAACGAAGTTGAAACATAGGGTGGAAGTTTTAACCACCACGCCTCCATTTCTTCACCAGCTTCAGGAAGATGATGGAATCTGTGTGTGTGAACAGTGTGTTGGGTTAGTCGACAGATATCTAAAAGCAGCAAACTTAGAATCTGTAGCTAAGATATTAGCCAAGGTTTTACGACAATCAGCCGAGTACGAGACAGCTTTGTTGAAGCTTGATAGCTCAACGGTTGAAGGTGAAGTTAAGTACCTTCAGTACGTATATCGCAAGCGCGTGTTAGAAGCGAACAAAGAGGTGACAGATGCCTTCGACGCTATCTTTCCATATGTACTGGAATGCTACGACGACCACGGAAACCCACACACCTTATCCAGCAAGATAAAAATTCTTGGCAATAAATACGATCGTTTACTAGACGCTGTAGACTGGGCGCTAGGTAAGACAGATTTTCGTGAACGTAAAATCGGTGAGGGTTCTTTCTGGTGGCGGAAAGAACTTAAAGAGAGGGCTGGATATGACACCTAAACAACTCCACTGCTTTATCGTACTTTGCTTGTTAGTATGTCTTCTACTCGCAAGTGCGGCATATTCTCAAAGTCCTGTAAACCTGAACAACCTACCAATGGGGTCTAAACTGATCAATGGTGGGATTACCTTGGGACGGGCAGTGGATGTATATACGTCGCAACATTATGTAAGAGATACTCCATTCCAACTACCAAACACGATGGTGTGTAATAGTGGATTAATGGCTTTATACACATCTGGTGTTGGTATCGGTCAGGTCGCAGTAACCAACCTCTTGTTGAGACATGGACACAGCAAAATCTCTCGTACTTTAGAATTTGCGCATTTAGGGCTGGTATGGGGTGTTGCAGTTAACAACTTTAGAATCATGGCTCAAGGAAAACCACCATACGTCGCTTGCCAATAGAGATGTGAAACAAAAAAACGCATATAAAGGAATATCATGAATAGTCTTATTGCATTACTTCTTCTCGGTATGTTTCAAAATAACCCAATGCAACCGCCGTCTAATGCTAGACCGAGCACCATGGAATGGCGAACCTATCATAATGACGAAGTTCACACTTTCACCACAACAGTCGTGCCAAAATGTGCCGGTGGATATGAACGAGCAGACGGCATGTGCGAACTAAAAGCGACGTTTGCCATGGCATCGACGGTCACCTGTGTAATGGAAATAGCTGTGAAAGACGCTCCTCAAACTATGACCTGTACTTGGAATCCAGATGAAAAGAAGGTAACCCCCTAATCTTAGAGAGTACAAACGACTGACAACGCATGGCAGACTGAAGAAGTTCCAACAGACTACGAAGAGAAGAACGTTTTCGTAGCTGTCACAGAAAGGAAAAATAATGTTTAAATCGAATATGACTTCGGGGCGCGATATATGCCACCCTCCACAAAAAGACGAAGACTTTCTCAAGGAAATGAAAATTACTCCGTATGTCCCAGAGTTTAAAATGCTAGACGATGATGCAGAGTATGAAGACGGTTACGACGAAGAAGAGTATGAAGAGTTCGACGATGAAGAGTTCGACGATGAAGATTTCGACTAATCGTGAAAGGTACCATGAACATCCTTAAATACATCTGGAAAGCACTTCGTCCAACGCCTAAGGAAATGTGCTCCGTGTGTTCCAACCCCGTACACAACATCAGAAGTCACCCCGGACATAAGACATCCGGGGATTTATGTAGTGTGTGTGGAGACCCCATCTATTTCGTTGAGGCTGGTGACGGATTAGAAGGTGCTACTGAAAGCTCTGGATGGGCACACAAAACAGGCAATCATTATCACTACGCGAAGCGATGAACTTATAATATCCTGTCGAACACAACCCCGACTTGAACTTCGAGTGGCTTGGTAGCGTACAAACTCGCAGACGACGTGATTAAAGAAAGGGATTAATGGCTATTATAGTTTTGCTGTTTTGTATAGGGTGTGAGCTGGGAAGAATCCATCAAGATTTAGAAAAGCAAACAGCTATCATGGAAGGCCGGTAATGAATAAAGAACAAGTATTAGCGGCACTCGTATGCGCTGGTTTGACGGTGGATAACGTAAACGCCTTCAACACCTACTACGACAACTACGCCATCGCGTTCGGACCACAAGAAGCAGTATCCACACAACGATGGATAGCAGCTAAAAGTTATCTGGAAAGAATGCTTGGACTGCAGCTTGATCTGCCTATAGAAACGATTAAGGGAACTACGATTAATTAGGCACTTGACACATGTCATCGAAATGTAACAGATTCCTCATCCAATCACAAAAAAGGCAATAGCTAACATATGACCGACTACCTTAAATACCGTGGCAAGTGCAGAGAGATGTCGGAAGAACTATACCCGACACTGCGATGGATTCTATCACTGTCCGGTATGAACCTCACTGGTGGTGTGTAACGCAAGACGGTGTGATCTTGGACCCTTCCGTAAAGCAGTTTCCAACCGCTGGAAATGGAGCAGTATACGATGGAATGCGAATACTGCCACAAGACAGTTCTTGAAGGCGATGCGTATTTTGTCGAGCATCATGTGTACGAATGTTACGGACATGATGTGGGGTTCTAGAGTTTAGACTTGTGCTTGTACTTAGGCTCAGCGATGGCTCGCTCGAATGTCCACCCCTTACTGAGCCTGTAGTACAACATACCCTGAGAGATTCCTAACTCTTTACTCCATTGCAGCAGGTTCATAGACTTACCATCATGCATTATCAAGTTAGGCGCTTCTATGCTCCCTGTCTTCTTAAACCTTCTATTCAGCGTTATCCGATTGACACCTGTCTCTTCAGCTATTTGGCTAAGACACACCATCACGTTGTTTCTACGGTTTCTTGCTTGCTCAACCCAAGTAGACCATTTGCAATTTTCTTTGGAATATCCAAGTTCGTTATTCTCGCGGTCTAAGGTGTAATCAGAAGACGGACGTGGACCCATATCAGCGATAAAGTTCTCGTAAGTAAACCATCGTTCACAAACGGTTATGCCACGACCCATCCACTGCACGGTGTTTGGGTTTGTGCATCTATAAATCATCGAACGCCATATATAACGTTCACTATTCTTTTTGTGATATTCAGATGCTTTATAATATTTTTCGTTATGTTTAATTTTACGTTCTGCATATTTTTCTGGATTATCTTCTTGCCATTTCTTTTTACGATTTTGTCTGCATACTGGACATTCTCTGTAATGATTATCGTAATGATGTGAACCATTTTTGCAAACTTTCATAAAAAAACACCTCTAAAGTTTCTGAAAAAATAAAAATAAAAAAAACAACTCAACCCCTATGCTTGAATCTATAAAAATCCTAGCAGAAATCTTTAAAACAAACTACATCTTTATTAAGAAGAGCGCAAGAAGTGGCGACTGGCGAGAAAATCCGATGGGGGGGTGCGCGGCCATCTCAACGACCTCTCGTAAGCGGAAGGGTCGGTAAGCCTTTTTGAGACGACGACGGTTCATCACCGCATCTTTGTCTGATGCGGTGATGGCAATGTGTGGAGTGGTTAGTTAGGCCGCCATCGGCGTATTTATGATATACGCCACTCTCGATGCAACCAAACTGATACGAGTTGGCGTATTCATCGTCGGATAGTGGAAGGCGGCCTCTCTGGCGGCGTCCTCCACTGTATATCCTTTGCCTGTCAGTTCTAAAGCTTGGGCAATGCACTCCAACCAATCCATGTCGTTCTCCTTATGCCCAATGATGCGTGATTGTGGCGATGCTATCTCCAACACTCCCGGCTTAGAGCATCCAATTCTTCCATCGTCATATCACAGCGATACTTTGCCATGTATTCAGGCTCAGGATTTGGTTCGGCAGGTTTGAAACACTTCATAATGAGGATGCCAGCCAATCCGGTGAAAACTCCCACTCCAGCAGCGATTCCGATGATGATGTCCATGCCCATAGTTGCGTGGAACGAAGGGACCGCTCTCAGCGGTCCCTATTGTCTTAAACTTCTAACAGTCCCATGATGGATTCGAATTCCATCGTTTCACGAATGGTATAGGCACCGTCCGTGCCTCGACGGTTGATTACGAACGCTTCAGGGCAGAGCCAATCGTTGTCGGGACCGACCTTGATATAGTTGTCGGCCATTTCTTTGGCGTCATTCACCGAATCCACCGCCCCGATGATCTGGTACGTTCCGTTATACCCCTCGACAACCAAGATTCCGTATTCCATTCGTTTCTCCTTATGCCCATAGTTGCGTGGAACGAAGGGACCGCTCTCAGCGGTCCCTATGGGCGGAAGGCTACCGTTTGTTGGGCGGCACACACATCGAGGGGTCAAACTTCGGATGTTCTTTGTACCATTTGGCGAAGGCCTCGTCCTCCAATTGGGCGGCGACTTGTTTGTGTTTCCCGGCAATAAGCATCAGAACTTGCTTCCATGTGATGTCCATTCGTTTCTCCTTATGCCCATAGTTGCGTGGAACGAAGGGAGGGTTCTCAATCCTCCCAATTCGGTTAGCGTTGGAACA
>Ga0302268_1001943_pt1 | contig 10293 bp, 4 predicted proteins | sample III_Bog_E2_1_FD_194554 | JGI IMG/M metagenome (GOLD analysis project Ga0302268, IMG submission 194554) | Peat permafrost microbial communities from Stordalen Mire near Abisko, Sweden - III_Bog_E2_1 | ecosystem: Environmental > Terrestrial > Soil > Wetlands > Peat | place: Sweden: Abisko...
ATCTCAAAAAAGATGAAGAATCCCAAGATGACAGCTTAGACGACGTCTAGGACGTAACAGACTATGAAAGTGGTTCTGAAAGTGGCAGTCTAAAAGGTGAAGATGCCAGCAATGAGGGAGTATAAATTTGCGAGAATGAAGAAGCAATAGATGACCCAGAGGGCATGCGCTCTCATCAACACAGTGAGGATAAAGAAGAGGAAAACGATTAACGAATTAGTTTGCCCCTCCTGTCCAAATATGAGAAGGCAAAAGTTTTGGGTTTGAGGGCAGAGCAGATCAACAACAATTCGCCTATTTACATTAGTATAGAGTTTGAAGAGCTACAAAAGATGAACCCGCTTGAAATCGCAGAACTTGAACTCGCACAAAAGAGAATTCCTTTCATTATCCGCAGGCTTCTCCCAAACGGCCAATTTTAAAATTGGAAACTGAGTGAGCTAGAATTATCAGAAAGGAATTGACTGAGCTGAGTTTATGATTTGCATATAAAGAGAATAATAAGCATTGTTATAGAAATTACTTTATTGATGGAAGAACCAGCATTTACGAGCGAAAATGATGAGATTGAAAGACAAGTTTTATAGACTAATGTGCTCAAGGGTGAGATCGCATGCAAAGTCGCAAAACTACAAGAAGAGTTGCATTTCCGATCGTAACTTTAGCATTCACTCTTCCAATTATCGGCGAAATTAAAGATTGTCAAAAGTCAGCAATATCAACTACTTAAGGAAAACATTGATTTTGGCTGCCAAAGGACATAGCTTTTAAAGAAAGAAGCATAATAAACAGAGTTAGTGGATCATGGGAAAGCAATGATGTTAGACTTTTTAAAAGAAATCACATAAAGATAGAAAGAAATCAAAATGCATCGATAAAGAATAAAGAAAGATTCTGAATAATTAAACTAGCTTTCAGTCAAATCAACCAGCAAAGCCTCTTTATTGATGCAGGGTAAATCCAAATTATAGACCACTTAGAAGTAAGTCTAAAATTCAAAAGAGTTGGTCATTAGCAAACAAGAAATGATCAGTCAACTCAAATCCACGATTAAATATTATATCAATCAAAAATAGGAATTGGGGAGTCAAATACATCAAAAACAGGTCGATATCATAGCAGCTAACGGAACTAATTAACAATTTATCGCAAGCATTGTGAGTCAAGAAAATCATTTAAATCGACTTGTCACTCATTTATCTAACGCAAAGAAAGAGGAGAATGCATTGGTACAATAAATTGAAGACTAAAAGATAAAAAGCAAACTAATGAAATAAAAATTTACCATTTTACAGAATAGACTCAGTAATGCATAACAAAAATCAATTCAGTATTAAAATTGCTTGTCTAAAAAGAAGGAAAATGACATCATCAAAGCAAATTAAACTAAAAATATCATCTCAAACTGGTTGGTAAATAATAGAAGATGGAGGATTGACCTTTAATATGCAAAAAGGTATTCCAATGCCCTTTCTTTCCAAATATATTGATCATAAATTTATCATTATGTTTTGCGATAACAATATCAAGTGAAGACTAATTCTTATGTTCAATCCAATTAAATAAAAGTTGCTGGATCAATGTTTTTTATGGGGTCGATAGAAAACAAAAGCCTGATTTTTTTTACCATTTGAAGCCTTCGTGATCACTTATTTTTCACACCTCGGCTCGAGGACGACGGTTTTGTTGCGCGGATGTATATTAGACTTACTAGCCTCTAAGATGGCGCTGTAATCGTACTATATTTTGGTCTTTACCAGTTTGAGGTTTGAATCTCGTAGAAACATTTGCAATTTATTGCTAGTTTCGAGATTCTTATTGCTGGTGTTGGCTTTACTCTTGCTTTTAAAGTCTAAGCTCTTTTTCTTGCGTAGTTATGGCTCTTCCTGAAACTGATATTCTTCCCTTGTAAATCTGATTTTGAGATTTCCTGCGCTGGTTGAGTGTATGAGATTGAGAGTTGTAGCTTTGTCCTTACCTTTATCCTTGGGATGCATCTCGTTGACTAACTTATTGAACTCATTCAGACATTTGTCTTTTTATCGCTGTTTCTTCTCCTTGATGTAGCACTACAGACCGTCAACTGAAGTTTCAATTTACTCTACATACCTCCAAATTTACTTTTCATTAGAGCTCTCTATTAATGCTTGGCCATATTTCTCAATAGTTACAACACGCTAGCCACCCCTTCCGACGACCTGCTCTCGTCTTGCCTAAACTATTTGTAAATTTCTTGAAGTTCCTTCATTAATTTAGGAACTTCCTTCAACTCACCGTTGAGAAAATGATTATCGACTGTTTTTTTAAAGACTTCATCCAAACTGGTTTCTAATCCTCTTTTTTCTGTCTTCTAACTGAAGCCATAAGTACTTTTTCACCCAGCCAGTTGAGTTAATTCCACTGACCAGTTCTCTTGAGTCCTGAAACTTCGATTTTATTTTTGTAGTATTTACGGGGGTCTTCGCGAGAAAGAGCTTTCTTAAGGTTATTCATCAAATTATAACTGGGCAAGATTAAGGAGAAGCAAAGCAATATGATCAAATAAATCATAGATCATACAAATCTGAATTATATTTGCATTTATTTTCATCTTTAAATAAATTCTGTATTTTTTGCCCTACTCTTAGTTTCAAAGATTTTGAATTCAGTAATCATTTTCTTGCCTTACTTGAAACAAATAATTTTAAACTATGATAATCTCATATAGGATTTATTTGATTCCTGCCAGCAGTTGCAAAGGTTGCACATTTTTTTTTTTTTTCATAACGTTATGATAGAGCAGAAAAGCAGAGCGTAGATTCGCGGCGAGGCAGGTGTCGGGTCTGGAAAATTAGAAGGCAAATACTATCTAATGGAGCAATAGCCAGATTGCTTGCAAAGTATATTTTGCTGCTTCTGTGAGGGATCAAACGAGTATGCCATCTCGGAGGCAGATCCTAATTTTAATGTAGCAAGCAAAAAGGGCTACATTAAGGAAACATCCGATTGTGTTTCTCGAGCTATTTGTGTTTGCAATCGACCCTTTGAAGCCAAATTACGGTTATTCAATCAGGATGTTGCCGTTGCACAACGCAACTGTAGGTACATTTTTAATAAGAAAGATGTTGTCTTGAGTATATGCCTTGCTTAGAGAATGAAGTGACAGTAACCAACTCTAGTGGAAGACTTTTAGGCGTGCTGCGAGTGGGATGCTGGTGTGTAGCTGGTAGCTACTTTTCTTGTGCTGATGCTTCAATCCAAATATTAGGCTAGGGTGGAGAGAGGTTATACACAATATAGGGCAACTATTGTCAAAAGAGTATCTTCTTTCCTTGTTTTCGATGTTGCTATTGTCCTACTATCGAGTATACAATTTTTGATAACTTGAATCTTAAGGTTGGCAAGATAAACAATCTGCACAACGGATGTTTCCAAGAATGCTTCTCGAGAACTGACAAATTCGGAATATAGTTTCCCTCTAAGGCCTAGCAGGATCATAAGATACTTTTAACGTTCGCAGTCATGTATTTGGACTACTTACGGTACGAAACACCTATATTTTGTCTAGGAATTCGGTGATGGTTATTTTTTAGGTCTATGATATCATCCTAACCATGATCAATCGAACTTTATCCACAAAAAATATAAAATTTAAGTTAATTTAGTACCATCTTTGCAAAGGATAAAAGAAGCACATTTTTGTTGTACGAGAAGTCAATTTTGTTTTGCAAGATAGTATAATATCCATATTCTTTTAATGCATTAACAACTATAATATATTTTATGAAATATCTATTAATCCTACTTGCTGTTGCCCAAATCATTTTGGTCATTGCTCAAGCACCTCCAGTTTTCCCACCACAGTTTAGCTTGGACTTCTCTTAAACTGCTAAACTAATCACTCAAGGCACAACTAAAGGTTCCATTTACTACGATCAGCCCCATAACAGATAAGTGGTAACTCGATAGAATGGACGTTATGACCGCTACTGTGGCAGTGTCTTCAAGCTACAAGATGCACCATGCAATCACATCATAGTTGAGAGTATCATTTCTATCATTTAGACAAACGCTTCCTTGACTTCCCCAGCAAAAAATATTGTTGTTTCTGCTGCGATAGCTCTCACGGATGTGGTATTCTTGCTCCAGATTGGTTGGTTAAAGGTGGAGCTACCTATCAAGGCACTGAACAAATTGATAGCAGCGGGCCCTATTCGAAATGGGAAATAAAAGGCTTACAGGAGAATTTTTACTATAATAAAAACGACACTCAACAAACCCCAAGAAGACTGTATCAAGTAAGTGATGATTTGATGGACTTCACTCGATATCAAGTCGGTCCTGTTGATTAGAGCCATTTCGCCCTTCCGAGCTACTGCACTGATAAGTGTGGCTTGCTAACAATATGCGCTGGACTTCGAGGATAAACTGCTACAAAATGATGAATAGGCATATCTCATAATTGAGCCATTTTGTTGATTGATTAAATCTTTATTTGGAGGGTTTGGATATGTTCCATAAGGACATATTTATTATGATATACGAAGCCCAAGTGACTTTTCACTCCCTTAAGCCGCTTATATTCGTGCCTGGGTAGGGAGGGATTCTTTAAAATACCGAATACAAAATGCTGGTTGCTCCTGATAGAGACAAAGTAGTGTTCATGACTCCTCCAGCCACTCCAGTTTGCAGAATATATCTTGGACCTTGCAAACTCACAATTGTATAACCAACTATTTGCAAACTGGAGCACTATCGCCAAAAATAAGGCAATAAAGAACCGTAACTTGTCGTAGCCACTCTCAAGACAACTGAGCCTTGTGTTCAAGATTTAAAATAGCTGTGTCCACCCCGCAAGCATAAAAGCTGTCTTTCCTTTACGCCGAGCTCAATGCGCCATATTTCTATACTTTCTGGTGAGTCACCCACACAAAAATACAGAGGTTTTATAAATCTAATTGCCATCATGTTTATAGTGCTAAATCTACGAAATTTAGTAGACAATTTCTTTAGATATGGAGCTAGATTTACTCATCAACCACTGGAGTTTGTGACAGTGCAAGCCATGTGTGGATTTTTGTCTCTATTTGTTTTTGTTGAACTTGCATACAGATTGGAAAGGATACGATTTCACAGAATACTTTCAAGCAGTACAGTCGTAAATTCATCCTTATTTAGAGAATCCTGCTGAAAGTAATTCAAGTGACTCTTCTACTGTATGTAGGGCTTTACTGCCGGAGCTACCTGAAAGGGTATCCCTTGTCAGCCATCACCTTTACGACTACGGGTCTTGTGCTTTTTCTAAAGTTAATCAGCTACATGCAAGTTAATACTTAAATTTTACATCTGTTAGATCGCAGTGCTTCCCTAGAGGGGGCAGAGTTCAACGAATTCGTGTTTGCAAATCATGAGATTATTCCATAAAACCTCGAAATAATTATAAAAAACAGAAGAAACTGGTAGCCTCTTCTCTCTAGAAAACAGCTTGGATACTTTTTAATTGCTCCAACTCTTTGCTATCAGCTTACTTATCCTAGTTCTCCTCCCCCAAGAAAAATTTGGCTTGCTAAAAGAATCTTTGAACTGATATTAATTGGAGGCTTACAGTTGGTTCTGTGGGTCCAGTATATTGAACCAGAACTATCCTAATGGTTTTCTATGACTGAATAGAACCGTAACTCGTGGCTGGAAGTCTTTAATAGACTGCTTCGGTTGTCAATCCCGAATACCATCGGATGGATAATGGGTTTCTATTGGGTATTTCACCTTTTTCTAAATGTTATATCTGAAGTAATCAGATTTGGAGATAGAAACTTCTATCTAGACTGGTGGAATTGCCGTAACCTAGAGGAGTATTGGAGAACATGGAATCTACCTGTGCACTTCTTCTTTATTCGTCACTGCTACACCCCTCTTCTCAAAAAGGGTTGGTCCAAACTGGGCGCTAACTTTCTTGTCTTCGTGCTCTCAGCAATCGCTCATTAATATCTAATATGCGTGCCACTAGGTGTGGTGAGTTATTATGCGTTCCTTGCTATGCTGATGCAAGCTCCTGCTATTTACATATAGAAGTTATTATCAAAAACATTAAACTTGCAAAATAGTGAGCTTGGCAATGTGTCTTTTTGGCTGTTTTTCTGTTTCCTAGGACAGCCTATCTGCCTGTTTATTTACTACGAACTTTACATGACGAGTAGTCATCTTCAGTGATATGCTTCAACTATATAAATGCTTTATCATAGATATTTATTTATCTATCACGGGGTTTCATCCATTTTACAGACATAAAACTTTGATTAAGTGATGCTACTCGGCGATAGCATTACTATTTATCCGTGTTTGGTGCAGCTTACTTCAGTAATCAATTCACTTGCCAATTTTCTTTGCTTGATAGATCGAGTGGTTGTAGTATACTTGGTTGGATTGCACTCTCCGATTCGTTCAACTCCCACATATATAAAGCTTCCAGTTTCTTCGTTAACTGCACATGAGAGCGGACATTGACTCCATTGCATTTTCAGTGTGATCTTGGCCTTGAGAACATAGGAAATGTTATGCAAAGCCACTTATTTAATCTCCAAGACGATGAGTTGTTTTGATAGGCATGCATAGGCTAATTTTAAAGCTGCCGAGAAGCAGAAGATGTCTGTTTCTTCACTTAACACTTAATCCTATAAATAGTATTATTGACATTGATTCAAATATTCTTTAAAAAAATCTCCGTATTTCCAATTAGGCACTTCGTTGAGTTTAAATATATAGGGCAGCTTTTTGGAAGAGCTTGGCACTAGAATTAATGAATTTTATTCTTTTGTGCGGGAGTAGCTAATTACCAATTTGACCATTGCCAACTAGATAGGGTAAGTCATTTGTTTCGTGATTTCACCATTTTTTACGAACAATAGAGTTTGGTTTGAACAGATAACTACAAATTAACTGTTAGTAATATGCAGAAGTTTCAGTGGCTCAGCTGGCCATTTACAATACATCTTCTTGGGAGAGGCTTTAGCCTTGATCTAGTCCAGATACCACATAAAAATACCCTCTTTGCACAGTAGATACACATCTTGATTGTTTCCTGCCATGAGGTCAATAGGATTCTCAGTGGGAATAGCCGTCTGATTTTCGAATGTCTCCACTTGCTGATGTCGAAACAACCTGAGCGAGAGAGTGTGCTTGGTGGTGAGAGTGAGGAGGTAGTCAGAGTCTTCTACACGCAGGAAGAGATGCAGTTTTATAGCGGGCAATTTTCTGCTACGTATGTTCTCAGTTTTTTCGTTAGCTTTCATGCTTTAATATGAAGTAGGCAATATTTTGTCGATATTAATATGACTCCAATTTTGAACGATTTGAGTTGGGAAATAAAAATATGGGAAGTTTATTTATTGACTAATTATTTGGAATTGTATTGCATTTTAACTTTCTATTTTATAAAATCAAGATCTAATATACAGTCGTCAGAATTTATAATTTTAAATGAGCTAAACCAAACCACAACCATTAATATGAATGCAGCAAGGCTATAAAAATCAGAAACAATCAATAACAATTGTTCCTTCTTGTAGAAATGTTTTATTATTTTAGTAAATATATTTGAATTCGATATCCATGAAAAAGAACAATTTAAAATCAGTGTTATTGCAATTCTGCCACACATGATTTGATTCCAAGGAAACATGTTCTTTTTAGTATAGATTGATGTTGCATCATTGTTATATTTGTTCATAAATATTGAATGTGTCCTGCAGATAAGCTTGCCTCTTTATTTTAAATAAAAATTTCAACTCAAAGTCCAGCCAAAATGTATCCTTTTACCAATGAAAGCTATGGATAAATGGGTCATTTTGTTGAATAATTGTGGTTTTGAGTACTCCAAGGAAAGAAGTAGCATAGAACCCCATTTATTAGTGGATTATTTATAAATCGCAATATAATTAAATTTTGGCAATGGTCGATAAAAAGATAAAAATTAGGCACAAAAAACGATATTCCAAAATTTCGATGGAGGTAAACTGTATCTTTTGTAGAAACGTCAAATATTAGTACAAATGGTGCTAGAAGATGGTATAACTTTGACAAAGGCTGCTAAAAAGCTCAATATCAAGAGACCAACCGCTAAAGTCATTCTCAAGAGGTTTAAGCTGCAAGGCACCTTCTTCAATAAGAGAGTTCTGCCCATTAAAACCCGTTCGTCCATCTAGGATCACGACAATCGCCCCCTTTAAGACACTCCAGTTTAAAATGTTTCGATCGAGGAAGAGAGACCTGTTGAGGAGGCAGCCTTGGAAGCAAACTCTAATAATAGAGCAGGCTAAAATGAACAGAATGAAGATGTCGGACAGGTTGGCTGCATATTATATGTGTGGCCTTTTCAGCAGTATCATTCTTTTTCATGATCTTTCATATATTTTTAGGACTAGATCAAATAGAGAAATAAAAATAAAAAACAGAATTCTGCACATACCAATCAGAATAAAAGTCTTGTTAGAAAAAAGAACAAGCGGAGTTTGTCTATTAACAAACAGTCCCACTTCATTATAGATCACCTTGTGATATCAGAGCTTTATCCAAAGACGCAGGAAGTCTATCTAAAAAGCAAAGGATACTCACCATCCTTCTTTAAAGTTGGACTGAAGCAAACAATCGAATATTCTGGAATATCATGATATTGATGATGACCTTTAAAATTATTTTTTAAAGGAGATCGCCCCAATTAATTATCAAAGAATTCTGATTTAAAAAAAATTGGAAGGTGATTGTGCACTTGATTTGATCAAAATGTAAAATATTGTAAAAATGTCAACTTTGAATTGAAATTATCAAATCTAAGAAAGTCATAACTTTCCTATCAGCAAAATCACCATCAATTTCAAACTACTGTCAGTGTTCACTCATTATTTCAGCAAATTGCAAAAATTTCACATGCTGCATAATGTTGTAATTTTTAAAGATATTAAAATCACCTAAATTCAAATTATTTTGAAGGATGTTCTTCAAATTTTAGGAGGATGGATATTCAAAAAAGACCACCAATCAAGAATAAAAAGTGGTCTTTGGAGTTTATTTAATAGAATTCCTCCTCAATATTTAAACAATGAATTTATAAGGGAAGATAATTAAAATAAAATATGTTCATTGCATGCCAGATCAATTCAAATAGGCAACTCAGTTCTAAACCAGCCCACACCTATTTTGCCAAATTATTTAAATGCCTTAGTAATTTTGAAAGGCAGATCAGCACCAAAACTCATATATATTTACTGTTATCATTTTAATCTCATTTTTTGTCACCATATGTATCGTATCAAAGTAAAATATCATCAGTTTTCTGTTCAATAAATTATTACCATTTTGAACTTCAATCGTGCAAAATACGAACTATTTAGCCTTAAAAACACGATAGCGGTAATGATACTAATTTTGGAGTATTAAAATGCATTTTTTCTTATTTGTTTTAAAAATAATTCATATTTGTCATTTACAAAATCAAAGCAATATTTTTTTCCATCGTAAAATCAGAGATTTTATCAGGAAAATTGATATTTTGACTTGCATGGAGGTGAGAAGTATTCTTCTAAGCCTATGGTGAAAAATACCGGAATTAAACGAGTTTACCAAAGATCACCAATAAAGAAAATATTTCCGAACCAATTATAAAAAATAGGAAGATGGAAACGATTATACGGGGAAGACCACAGAAGGGTCTGATACTTCTAGAACTTCATTGTTTATTGTTTAATGCTTAATTAATTATCAATGACCCTTCAATAAAAAATAATAACTATCTTTTTGTTTTAAAAAATAGATTTAGCAAATCAGATCTGTAGACAGATCAAAATCGGCATTGTTTCGTTCACCAATGACTGTTTTGAGTTCCATTTGAGTTTTAAAATTATGGTCCGTCACTCAAAAGTTATGAATGGTTGACTTTGAGACTTCTTACGGAAGATTCATATCGCATAGGCGTTGATGAATTGAAAGTAGCATGGAAATTAACCGAAAATATAGAATAATCCCAAATTAATATAATTATAATTATCAATTTAGATGCCCCGATAAGGTCACCTCTCAATGCCCAAACGCAAATATGCAAAGATATCAACCAAGGTACATGCTTCCTGACCTAGAAACGTTAAAATTTAATAGAGTCAGTTCTCAATAAAGGCTGCAGTCTCACAAAAACAGCCAAAAAACTTAACCTCAAACTATCAACAGCCAAGCTCATTTTAAGGAAATTCAAACAAACGGGAGAGTTCCACATCAAAAGAGTCAGAAGGTCAACCGTGAGAACTCCTGCTGTTGAAGATCATGAGG
>Ga0302268_1001944_pt1 | contig 10290 bp, 9 predicted proteins | sample III_Bog_E2_1_FD_194554 | JGI IMG/M metagenome (GOLD analysis project Ga0302268, IMG submission 194554) | Peat permafrost microbial communities from Stordalen Mire near Abisko, Sweden - III_Bog_E2_1 | ecosystem: Environmental > Terrestrial > Soil > Wetlands > Peat | place: Sweden: Abisko...
ATCCACCCTCAATACATTCAAAAGTATTCTGCTTTAGAGCTATTGGCCAAGCAGGTGGTAGAGGGTTTTATTACAGGCTTACATAAAAGCCCGTTTCATGGGTTCTCGGTTGAATTTGCCGAGCATCGCATTTACAACCCCGGCGAAAGTACCAAACATATAGATTGGAAACTCTATGGGCGCAGCGATAAACTTTTTATCAAGCGCTACGAAGAAGAAACCAACCTGCGTTGCCAGTTGGTTATAGATGCTTCCTCATCTATGTACTATCCGGTAGATACAAAAGCTGCTGCCGAGGAACAAAACAATAAAATTAATTTCTCTATTAAATGCGCTGCTGCATTATCAGAGTTGCTATTGCGACAACGCGATGCGGTTGGCTTAAGTGTCTTTTCGGATAAGCTAAATTTTCATGCGCCCGCCCGTTCAAGCACTGCGCAAAAAAAGATGCTGTTTACCGAGTTAGAAAACTTACAGAAACAATACAACCCAAAAGCCACAACCGAAACATTTGCGGGAACGCTGTTAGACCAAATAGCAGAGATAACCCACAAGCGTTCGCTCATTATTATTTTTAGCGATATGTTTGAAAATGCAGAACGAGAAGATGTTTTGTTCTCGGCCCTGCAACATTTAAAACATAAAAAGCACGAAGTACTTTTGTTTCATGTGCACGATAAGAAAAGCGAATTAAACTTTGATTTTGAAAACCGCCCGCACCATTTTATAGATATGGAAAGTGGCGAAGAGATAAAGCTAAACCCCCAACAGGCTAAAGAGAATTACCTAAGCCGCATGAACACCTACATAAGCGATTTAAAAACCAAATGCGGACAATACAAAATAGATTTTATACAAGCCGATATTGCCGAAGGGTTTGATAAAGTGCTGTATGCCTACCTTGTTAAACGGGCAGCTATGCTTTAGGTTGTCATCCTGAGCCTGTCGAAGGAGGGCGCCGGCTGGCTTTACGCGCGGCGCGGCCGCTTGCTGTGTCAAATGCTTTAGCATGACCCAAAGGTGCTTCAGCGATACCGATAAAAAACAATAAAAAGAAGCTGAGCTACTTAACGCAGCCTTTAACTATTTAATTGGTAATCCACAGAATTAAGGTAATAAGTAACATAATAGCTAATGCAATTAAAAGGAATATTGATGCAAAAAACAAATACACTACCAGCCCAAATGATGATGATGAATTGCGCACAAAGAGTATTGTCATTAAACAGAGAATTAATAAAAGGAATACGATAAGTTTCGCGATGAAAAAAGTGCTTTTCTTTCCATTATCAATTTGAGTTTTTTGCTTTACGTTAGCATAAGATATACGACCAATATCTGCTTTATGAATGGAAGAGCTTGAATAGCTTTGCGGGTCGCAATTTTCGAAAAACACTTTATCTTCAGTTACCTTAGTTACTTTACCCAAAAGCCTTTCTCCAGTTTTCATAACAATAGTATCGCAAGGGTCTATTAATAGAGTTTGTTTTTTATTTATAATCTCAATTACTTTAACGGTCGTAGCAAGCAAAGGAGTATTAGTTTCTTTTTTAATTTGTTTTATTGTACTTAATAAAGAAACCTGTTTGGTTGTATGTTGTGTTTCTTGCTTTTTAATAGTTTGGTTTTTGCTTGTATAAAGGCCTTTGTTGTATAATCTTTTTTGTACTGAACAAGAAGTTAAAACAAACAACAGAAATAGAGGTAAAAAGTATTTCATTTCACACAAATATACCCATAATCTTCATTAGCTCATCGTTTCTATTTCTTTATTGGCTTCGCTGAATGCTGAAAAAGCATTTCCCGATAAAACCACCTTATATCAATACAAGCCACGAAAATACTGATAAAGATACCACCTGTGCTTTGCCATTTAGTTCGTAACTTAATTGGGTTCGAGTTTTTATCTAAGGGAGCGCTTTCTTAAAATTTGATGTTAGCCCGCTAATTTTAATCACTCTTTGATGTGACATAAATCATAAAGGGCTATTGCTAATTAAAGAAGATTTGCTATGCGTAAACTTTTCAAATAATAATTGATTGAAAGAACCGGAAAACAAAAAAATAGCTCCGTTTTGGAGAGATATTATTGAAATTGGATTTATCATATTTCTTTTCTACTCTAATCTTTTGATGGGAGAATACACTCGTTCAGGCAAAGGGTTTACTAATGGATTATATTGGGCCGTGAAAGAAGTTTTTACAATCAGTAATTTTATAATTTCGGTGGTTTTAGCGATTATCGGACATTTGGTTTTTGAATATTTAAGGAAAAGGTTATAGCAACATGAATCTTTGTCTTATAAATGAAATAATATTAATAGGATGGAAAAAAACAATTTAAATAAACTTACCACTGCCGGATTCTTAATTTCCATTGGTATTGTTTTCGGAGATATAGGCACTTCGCCGCTTTATACCTATCAGGCTATTATTGGTTCGCATGTTGTTACGGAACTGATTGCTTTAGGGGGAGTATCAGCTATATTCTGGACTTTGTTTTTTCAGACAACCGTAAAGTATGTTTTTATCACATTGCGAGCTGATAACAAAGGCGAAGGCGGTATTTTCTCACTCTATACACTTATCAGAAAATATAAAAAGTGGTTGTTGTTTCCGGCTATTGCAGGCGGTAGTTTTTTATTGGCGGATAGTATCATAACGCCTCCTATATCGGTATCCTCGGCTATTGAAGGGCTAAAGCCAAACAACCCCGACCTACCTGTTATCCCCATTGTTTTAACTATTTTGGTTTTACTTTTTATTATTCAACGCAAGGGCACAGCCTTTATAGGTAAGCTATTCGGACCCGTTATGCTTATTTGGTTTACTATGATTGCCGTTTTAGGCATTGGTGAACTGCAAGGAAACTGGCATGTTTTTAAAGCGCTTAACCCCTATTACGCATATCGTTTACTGGTTGAACATCCGGGAGGATTTTGGTTACTGGGAGGAGTTTTTTTATGTACAACGGGTGCCGAAGCCTTGTACTCTGACTTAGGGCATTGCGGAAGACTAAACATACAAATAAGCTGGCTCTATGTAAAAACATGTTTGGTGTTTTGCTATTTCGGACAAGCAGCTTGGTTGCTAAACCATGTTGGAAGTCCGCTTGGCGATGTTACTCCATTCTTCGGGTTAATTCCTCATTGGTTTTTAATTCCCGGCATTATCATTGCAACCATGGCAACCATCATAGCCAGTCAGGCATTAATAAGTGGTTCGTTCACGCTGGTTGCGGAGGCTATTCGTCTTGATTTATGGCCTAAATTAAGAGTGGTTTTTCCGTCTGATGAGAAAGGACAAATGTATATACCAACCATAAACTGGCTGCTGATGGCAGGTTGTATCGCGGTGGTTTTACTATTTAAAGAATCAAAAAATATGGAAGCAGCCTTTGGTTTATCGGTTACCCTTACTATGCTGATGACTACTATCCTGTTGAGTTTTTATCTCTACTCCAAAAAAGTAAACCCTCTTTTTATTATAACCCTCTTACTTGTTTTCTTAACCATTGAAGGAGCGTTTTTGGTTGCCAACTTAAAAAAGTTTATGCATGGCGGCTGGTTAACTTTAAGTTTGGGGTTACTTATTTTCACGGTTATGTATATCTGGCACAGAGCACGTGATATTAAAAAAGAGCTTATGAGTTTTTTACCCATAGAGCCCTATATTCCGGTGCTTAAAGAACTAAGTACGGATGAAAAAGTAGCTAAATACGCTACCAATTTGGTTTACTTAACTTCATCGGAGTATAGTGGTAAAATAGAAGAAACATCTGTTAATTCTATTCTTTACAGGCAACCCAAAAGAGCCGATGTTTACTGGTTTGTGCATATTGATGTGGTTGACGAGCCATATAAAATGGCTTATAAAACAGAGGTAATAGCTAATCAGGATATAGTTTGGGTAACGTTTAAATTAGGCTTTAGAGTTGCTCCAAGAATTAACCTGTTTTTCAGAAAGGTAGTTGAAGATATGGTGCAGCATAAGGAGATTAATATTGATAGTCATTATTGCTCTTTAAACAAACACAATATTGCAGGCGATTTCAGGTTTGTGGTTATGCAAAGCTTTTTATCGTTTGAGAATGAATTGTCTTACACCAACGATTTCATTTTAAAAGTATACTTCTTATTAAAGAAAATAAGCTTACCCGACGAAAAAGAATACGGCTTGGATTACAGTAATGTAACGGTTGAGAAATCTCCGTTGATAGTAAGCACTCCTAAAAACATAAACTTAATAAGAGAGTAAATCTTATTTGTTTATATACGAAACGTGGTGCCTATAAATATGAAGACAGATTTTGCCGGAATAAAATAATAACAACCCATATCAAACTGGTTGTTTTGAGTGGGCGTATAAGTAAAGCCCGTATCAAAAGAATAATTGTTCTTCACATCAGCATACTTGTTATACCTTTCGCTTAGCTCCACAAACTGATTGATGGTTTTACTTAAGGGATAAACCAAACTAAAAGCAGAAAACAACTCATACTGTTTAAAAAACGGATTAAGAGCAAAAGAAGTAAAGCCCCCTGTGTAACTCAAAGAATATTTATCATTAATGGTTCGCCCCGCGACAATAAATATACCCCCTGTTTTTGCCTGCGGCTTTTGGTAAAAGAAATTGCTGGTGTTTATAAACGGCATAATGGCAACGGCGGTATTGCCCGAATCGTTACCGAATAAATTAAGCTTATACCTGAAAGTAAGGTTAGGAAGGGCATAGCCGGTATCGGGTTTGGCATGCTTGGTGTATGTGGTAAAAGAAAACGCGTTGGATAGTATCTGCACATCCATGTTTTTTTGAATACCCACCTTTGCATTAAAATTCAAAAACTGCAGCGTAGAACTGTTTGGCGCATCTTTATAATTAAACGTATTATTTGCCAAATCGGTTTCCACCTGAAAATGTCCCGCATCAATGGTGTTTGGAGATTGTGTTTGCTCAGGTCTATCAGGACTAAGCTGTCGTAGTTTCTTCTTCTTTGTTTCCTGAGAAAATACATTTACAGATAAAGCAAAACAAATAAATAGTGTAAGCGTGCTTTTCAAAACAGGTATTCTTTGAGGATGTAAGCTATGTGGAGTTACTTAAAATACTTGTGATTAGAATCAAATCTAATGTTGATAAAAATCACTTTTCTTACTATGCGTTTAACCCTAATCCATATAGTTAAACCCAAAACAAATAGTCGGAGAAAAGAAGCTTTTGTTGTTTTATGGAGATTAATGTTTTGAGTATATTTGCTTTGAATCAGACGGCATGAAACTTAAAACACACACACTTACCATTCTTACTTCTTGTATCATCCTTCTTGGTTGTTGCAAACAAGCTGAAACGGAAGAATATTATAAAAAAGGAGATGAGTCTGGCAAAGCCAAAGATTATGCTGATGCTGTTTTGCAGTATGACAAAGCTATTGAATTAAACCCCACTCTTGTCAAGGCATATAATGGCAGGGGTATTTGTAAGGTAGAACTTAAAGACTTAAAAGGCGCTATAGCCGATTATAACAAAGTAATAGAATTAGAACCTAACCATGAGTGGGCATATAATAACAGAGGCATAGCAAAATACATGTTGGGCGATTATGAAAGCGCGTTGCAAGACTATAATAAATCTATTGAATTAAACCCACGATACAATGACGCATACTACAATATAGGCCTTTGCAAACACGACCTGAAGGACGATAAAGGTTCTATAGAAGCGTTTAGCAAGTCTCTGGAGTTAGACTCTTTATTTGCCGAAACCTACTATTATCGAGGCGCTTCCAGGCTTGCTATTGGGGATAGCGCGGGTGCTTGTGCCGACTGGAAGAAAGCCGTTAAATTAGGTGGTAAAGATATAGATACACTTATACCTAAATATTGCAAGTAAATTTAATGTAAACTAATACCGCGCGTATTATCCTTTTCCGTTTTAATAGAAACAGTATAATAATTATCAGGTAATAAAGGCAACGCTATATCAGGCCATTCAATAAAACAATAATTACCGCTATCTAAATATTCTTCCATACCCATATCAAGGCACTCTTCTATGTTTCGTACGCGATATAAATCAAAGTGGTAAATAATGTTGTGGTCTTTTGTATGATATTCGTTTACTAAAGCAAACGTAGGGCTGCTCATGCCATCAGCAACACCCAATTGCTTCCCAATTTCTTTTATAAGCGTAGTTTTGCCGGCGCCCATTTCTCCGTAAAACAAAACAACTTTATTATCTTTAATAGCCATGGCGATGTCCTGTGCTACATGGTGTAACACATCGATAGTAACCGCGCTAAAAGAAAGTTTATCCATTGTTTTGTTTCTTCATTCCTGCCGTCAATAATGACACAGTTACTTGGTTTCGCTCATTAGTAAAATCTTATCAAATTCTTTGTCTGTAACTTTTGAAACCGATAAACGCGAAATACGAATCAACTCCATTGTTTTAAGCAGGGGTTCTTTTTTCATCTGTTCAAGCGTAACGGGTTTCTTTAATGTTTTATAAGGCGCAAAATCAACGCCGTACCACTCCCCTTCGGTAGCTGTTTTATCAGGCGTATATTCTTTAACCACTTTGGCAATACCCACAACACAAAGCCCTTCGTTGCTATGATAAAAAAAAGCAAGATCACCTTTTTTCATGGCTTTTAAATTATTGCGTGCCGCGTAATTTCGCACACCGTTCCAAAAAGTTTGTTTGTCTTTTAAAAATTGTTCCCAACTATAAGCGCTTGGTTCTGATTTTATGAGCCAGTAGTTCATGTTTTGTTTTTATATGATTAATCCCAAAGAATGTATTTATGCGGATTGATGTCCACAACCTTTATACTAAAATTTTTTACTAAGTAGCTTTGCTTTCCTTTATTCCAAAAATAGCATTCTAACTTAGAATCCTTCCACGCGTTAATTTCAGTACCAACAAACATCGCTGAAAATCCATACTGAATAGAATCTACGGCAACATAAGAATCTTTTAAATTTCTACCCGCGTAAAATATACCTACGTCATTTTTCTTTAAAGAGAAATCGATATTCAAATTACACATAACGCTATATGGTTTATAGCTTGCGGCTGCCACTATGTATTGTCCTTCTTTTAGTTGCAACGAATTGAAATCCGCACATACACAAAAGGGAAATTCATTGGTAGAGTCAATAAGTATATTATTGTTTTCTTTTTTATAGTTATCAGGAAAAATGAAACACCCTGTGTTACCAATGCTATTAGTTCTTATAACCGTTTCATCTTTTGTACTATTGGTGTTTGTTTTACTCAACAGGAAAATACTTTTAAAATATCCTTCATCATGATAAATTAAATAAGGAAAATAAAGCTTCGTTCTTTCCAACAAGAAAGCATCAGGGTCAGACAATACGATGTAATTTTCCTTTAACGCTTTAAGATACTTACTTAATAAAACGGGATTATTATAAGCAGAATCAAAGGCGGTAAGGCATGGATAATTTTGTTTAAAAATATCCATATAGTGCTTGACAAAAAAAGTCTCCGTATTATAAATGGCCGTAACGTTATCCGCGCCATATTTACTTTTTGCTTCTATGGTTTGTTTGATAGATGAATGAACGCCTTGTTTAATCCCCAATGAATAGTATTGTTTATTATACATGGTTTGCACTAAAAACACCACGATTAGTGCAATTGCAGCAACAGTAAAAAACTTGTCGGGAATAAAAGACAGACCTCTTGCTACTGCAATGATGATACAGGGGGCGGCAATGAGTAAAACCGAGAATTGTAAAACCGGGCTTTTGTAAATGGAGTATAATTGAATGGTTAAACAATACACGATGAAGGTTGCCAGCAGAAAGATTATTTTTTTGTCATATATAAAAGAAAACTTAGTGGGGTTACCGGCATAAATAAAAAGTAAAATAAAAAGATAAATTATCCATCCTGTACCAAACAATGTTTTCAGGAAACTAAAACAAGCATACCATTTAGGGGCGGTTAACCAGCCACCCTCTCCCGCTCCAATGCTGTAACTCATTTGCGTTAGCGTAATGGGCAGGTGCGGTAAGTAAAATAGAGTTGCGGCTATGGCGGTGTATATAAGATATGTTTTTTGTTTTTTATTCGCGTAAATAAATCCCAGTGCGCCTGTTATCAAACCAAACAAAGCCCCCATGTGATTGCTTAATGCGCCAAGCAATAAAAACAATCCTAAAAGAACATAGTGTTTGGGTTTAGTTGAATTACCAAATACTATTTCAAATAAATAGTATAATGCCAAAACAGCAAATAAAACCCCGGTAGCATACATGCGCGCATAAGAACTATAAACTAAAAAAATCATTGAGCAGCCGACTACTATGGCGGCCATTACACCCGTTTTATACCCGAACCATTTGTTGGAGAGGCTAAATATAAACCAACAGGATAAAAAACCACAAACTAAAAAAGGAAGCTTTACCCATGCTTCAGAGCTTCCTCCAATTTTTATCCAGTAATATAAAAACAGTTGTATAAATGCAGGGTGGGCGTCAACTTTAACCCCTTTGTTTATTAAATCGGTTAGGTTATCGAAACGGGTTCTATCGAGGGCGCTCAGTTCATCAAAAGAAAATTCGTACTCAAATAAGGGTATAAATCGAAGTAAGAATGCGATGACGAATACTAATGCAATGAGCCAGTTCTTTTTTAGCCAAGCCATTTAATGCAATATTTTAAACACCATTTCTTTCAGCAAATCGCCATCTTCTACACTCACATTATCCACTCCCTTAGAGCGAGCATCGCACTCGTGCAAATAGCCGAAGATTGATTTTAGTTTTGCCGTGTTATAATTGCGTGCAGCCCTCTCATATCCCTCCACAAAAAAGGGATTCATCCCTAAAGCGCTTGCCACACTGCCCCTGCTTTTATCAGGAACAAAATGGTAAAGCAATATTTTTTGAAAATAATTATACAATGAAGCATTGGTCATTATCAAAGGGTTTTCTTTTGGGTTGGCGGCAAAGTATTGCGCAATGCGGTTTGCTTTCAATACATCTTTTTTACCAAGGGCATCCTGCAATTCAAACACATTAAAATCTTTACTGATGCCGATATTCTGTTGGATGTGGTCAACACTAATCTCACTATTCTCCGGCAAGTTCAAACAAAGCTTGCCTACCTCATTAGCAATTTTAGATAAATCATTTCCCAAATACTCTGCCAATAAAGCCGCCGCTTTAGGATTGATACTATACTTCTTATCTTTTAAATAACCGTTTATCCAATCCGGAATTTTATTGTCGTATAGTTTTTTAGATTCAAACAGCACGGCTTTTTTAGCAATGGTTTTTGCTAAAGTAGAACGCGCATCTAACTTTTTATATTTAAAACAAAACACCAAAACAGTTGATGGTTGCGGGTTTTCGAGGTAAGCAATCAAAGGGTTTTTATCAGAAGAGGATTTCTTTTCTTTTACTTCATCCCCATCACCCGTAGATTTAGAAAGTTCTTTTAGGGTTTGTGCTTCTTTTACAATAACAACCTGTTGTTCACCCATCATCGGGAAGCCTTTTGCCAAACTGATAATACTTCCTAAATCGGTATCTCTGCCATACAATACGGTTTGATTAAAGCCTTTTTCAGTTTCATCCAACACATGACTTTCAATGTAATCACTTATCTCATCAATAAAGTAAGCTTCTTCGCCATGCAAAAAATAAACGGGCTTATACAGCTTACGTTTTAAATCGAGCATAATGTCGTTAAAATCTGCCATGTATTATTTTCCTAACAGCTTCTTAATTTCGTTCAGTTTTAAAAGCGCCTCAACAGGTGTAAGCGTATTAACATCTGTTTTTAAAATCTCTTCTTTTATTTGCTGAAGAACAGGGTCGTCTAACTGAAAGAAACTTAACTGATAATCACTATCCGTATTTTTTTGAACCAATCTGCCTTCAGCATCTACCAATGTTTGATTGGGTTCTAATTCGTGTTCTTTTTCCAGTTTCTTTAATATTTCTCCTGCGCGTTCAACCACATCTTTAGGCATGCCCGCCATCTTCGCCACATGTATACCAAAACTGTGTTCGCTTCCTCCCTCAGCAAGCTTACGCATAAAAATTACTTTGTTGCTAAGTTCTTTAACTGTAACATGGTAGTTTTTTACACGTAGAAAATATTGCTGCATCTCATTCAATTCATGATAGTGCGTGGCGAATAGTGTTTTTGCTTTGTGTTGAGGGTTTTGATGAATGTATTCCGCAATAGCCCAGGCAATAGAGATACCATCGTATGTAGCGGTTCCTCTACCAATTTCATCCAATAAAATTAAAC
>Ga0302268_1001951_pt1 | contig 10229 bp, 4 predicted proteins | sample III_Bog_E2_1_FD_194554 | JGI IMG/M metagenome (GOLD analysis project Ga0302268, IMG submission 194554) | Peat permafrost microbial communities from Stordalen Mire near Abisko, Sweden - III_Bog_E2_1 | ecosystem: Environmental > Terrestrial > Soil > Wetlands > Peat | place: Sweden: Abisko...
TGGGGCTGAAAGTTAGGTTTTTTTTTTATACATATGATTGTTGTGACGTTTATTCCCGAGTGAAAATTCGTTCTTAATTTTAAGAGGAAGTACTACACATTACAACATTTTATCCTCTTGGGTTTGGGTTTGGGTTGACGCCAGCGGCAGGAGCAACACGATGTTGGCGCCTTGTGGAAACTCGTTTTCTAAAAGAAAGTTTTCCCGTCTCTCCTTATTAATTTTACAAGGAAGTCTTCACTAAATTTTATTGTCTTGGGTCTTAAAGAGGTTGGCCGCTTTTTTTCTCTAAATCATTGTAGTTTTTTTGGTGTTTTCCTATTTTGGAAATTATGTCTCCCCTCCATGTACCTTATTATTAATCTTGCAAGTTTCTCTTTAAAGGAGTTTTTTTCTTTTTTATCTGATTGTAGGTCTGTACTTAGCATTTACCATATTGGCTTTTTGAAGATTATTGCCATGCTTAAACTTTATCTCCTTGTTTGGTCCCACCTTACTTAGATCGTGTTTCTTTCTTTTCGTAACTTAGTTCTCTTTTCCCTGCACCTTCTTATTCATCTTCTAAGTTTCTCCTTAAAATAGATATTCCTTGGTATACTTTAGAGGGAGAACTTTATGGTGCTTGACTTTTTTCTTACTTCATGCTATTGTTGCCCAGTTTTCCTTTTAGTTGACGTGGCTGCTCCCCCGTTGAAGGTTTTGTTTAATCCATTAATTAGTATATTCATTTGCTTTGAACAGTCAAATTATAATATGGCCAAATTAGTCAATTTTAAAACTCAATATTATTTTATGATCTTTGAGAATCAATATTTACACTAAGCTATTTTTTATAATACTATCAGATCGTGAATTCAAAAAGGAAAAGCAAAATTTTTTAAATAAAACGAAAACGCATATAAATAATTATCTTTTCTCTTGAATAAGTTACTTAAACGATTTAGTTCGAAGGAATTGAGTTAAAGTTTTATCCTTAATTAATGATTTAATATTTTCTATTATTATTTTGATTAGCTAATAAAATTAATCAACTTAAACACGATTAAAACTTATTCAAATGCGTAAGTGATCTCTTAGTCAGTCAAAATTAAAGATCTAACTCCTAATATTCGTGGAAATCACTCTCTGATTTTTGAAGTAGTCAAGATTTTATCCATTTCTGAAGACAAATAAGAGGTGACTTGTCGAGCTGCAGATGATACCGGCATAGTGACAGCTTATTTCAATGAGTTTGGCAGCTTTATAAAAGAGGGCAATGTGTTATAAATGAATAATCTCAGATGCCAAGTGGTTGATCATCATCTAAGATTGGAAATGACGTAGATTATCATTTATGCAGCAAGGAAACTACTTTGAGTAAATTGCCTACCAAAATGAAATGCAAAGATCTCACCCATGATTTGTCTTTTAAATTTTATGTGGAAAAAGAGGAGCCTCTCAAAAGTGAGAAAACAAAATAGAAATAAGATTTATCAAAATAGGTCAAGATTGATTAAAAGGAAAAATTGAAATTAAACAAAAAAGAGTAAAAATCGGAATAAAAAATTAAATAAGAAAAATCTAAATCAAATAAAAAAGAGGAAAAATCTAAATAAAAAATTAAAGAGGAAAAACTACAGTAAAAGATTAAAGAACAAAAATTTAAAGAAAAAATTAAAGAGGAAAAATTAGAAGAAAATTCCAAAGAAGAAAAAAGTAATTAGACGTAAATAAAACCTAAAATTTACAAATTAAAGCCTTCATCATAACAAAAAAATGAGCCAAAATTTTTCAGATAAAATGTTGAACCACAAAAGAAGAACGGAGACCAAACTTTATCAAAAAAAAAGTTTGTTTAGAAAGAAGTTGACAAAAAAATTCTTCTGCAAGATTTACCTCAATATTGGTAAAGATTAGTCGATTTATGCGTGCAAGTGCAATTAAAAGATAAAATCGTGGAAAAAAAATATTTTTTATGTCGAGTTGCTGACAGGAGCGGATCAGCCTATATATAATTCGATTCTCATACCAAACTGTAGGATCAAACTTGGTATAATTTGAATAAATTTATTGTTTTCAAAGACAAACTTTATGGCTACATTGCTGCACAATAAAAGTACTATAAATTTAATATAGGCAATCATCTTTGTAAATACAATAGGAAAATAATGACATTCCAGATCACAAGCCCATAAAATTTAAATGATTAGTTATATCCTCTGACGTCATCGATTTATTATATAAAAGCAGGAATTAATTGTGAATATACCTCAATATACAAGCAAAAGGATGTTAGTGGATATGATTTATAATCATTTAATAAAAAATTGTTTAGCATAATCTCTCAATGGGAAAAGGATACTTTAGTATGACTCTTACTTGGTAGCACACCTGCCGATTCATCTTCGTAGAGTATCATTTATAATTATATAGTTGGTATTCGCAGAATGTTGGCACCTTTTTGCTTGGATGCTTTATTACGATGCTATTGGCTTTTCTATCAATGGCTTTACCAAAAATAAGAAAGACGATAGAACACAAATTATTCAGCAATTAAAATAATTTTCAAATCGGAGTCAGCTAAAATTAAGTATAAGGAATGGAAGGTAATTAAAAAACTCTAATTGGCCTCACGAAAAATTAATTATTCTTCAAAAGATGGATCATCCCATTTTTTTACTCTGTAATTTATGCTTCTTTGCATGTCATAATAATGATAATAATGATGTCTATGAATGGCTTTGTGATAGTGGCTATTATAATTGGCTATACAGCTGGCTATGGACTTTTGAGTGATTCATGTAAATTTAAAAAAACAAAATCCTGCGCCCATGGATGCAGTAGCAAATAAAAAAATTGAATATGATAATTCATAACAATCAATGGCAGTCATTCTAATTATTTGATTTTTTAAAATGAATATGAAGAATTGACAAAATATCTTTATCTCTATTTTATTTCTTAATCATCAAATCAAATATGTTCAGCTAATGCATTATAAATTTAATAAAAGATTTTATATTGTTGAATGCCTTTATTTGAGACTACCATCCCTGTTGATGCGGCTTTCATTGCTAAAATTGTGAAGTAAAATTGGAATTTAACATTGGGAAAACTCCTCAAAGCTTCTCAAAATCATACATTTGAAGCTTTCTCGGAAGATGAAACTAAAAAATTTTCAGTGAGAGTAACTCCTGATCCCTAACATAAAAATCTTCAAAGAATAACTGATGAACTTACTTTTGTCTCATATTTAGTTAAAGCTGGTTTAGATCATATTTGTCCTCCAGTTCCCCCAATCACAAATACTCAGAAAAATAATTTTCTACTAGAAGGAAATCTTATTATTGCTGTATTTGAATGGGCTCATGGGGCACCTTTACCATTTATTGAATTTAGGTGGATGAATGACAAAGCTCTTATTCATTCATGGGGTCGATTCTTTGCTCAAATGCATAAAATAAGTCGCAAATTCAGTTAGTAATTTTCGTAAGTTGCAAAAAGGATTCAAAGCTGGGACTAAGTTCACTGTGGTATCTTAAAAGGAATAAAATTTCATCCTTTAGATGAAGTACTTGTATAAAATCCTGAACATTATGGAGTATTGCATGGAGACTTAAACACAAGTAACATTCATTATGTCCAGGCAGAAGATCATCTTTCAGTTTATGATACTGATCAAGTACAGCGGGGGTTTTTCCTATGGGACGTTGCCCAGGCTATTTTTACAACTGTGATGCTTGAAGAGGGAGGAATGCCTTGTAGTGGAACTCCTGTAGAAGGAGTGAACAGAAAATAATTTTAAGAAGTATTAATAGCTGGTTACGAATCGGAAGGAGTGAAGATCGACAAGTAAAGACTTGATCGCATGATTGATATAAAAAAGCAGTTGTATATTAGATTTGCAAAGAGAGCAGCCTAATAAGGAAATATTCCCGCAGATATGGCACCTTTCCTTAAATATATTACTGATTTCTTGGATTAAAAATGGAGAATAAAGGAGGAATGATAATCTATTCTAAAATGATTCCTTTCGAAGTTATCTAATCATTTTTGATTATTGCATTTCTAATTATTAACTATTGATGCTAAAAATAAAATATAAAAGATGAGCAGAATCACGGGAAAAAGTCACAAATAGAAGCTCGTGGAATCTTCTTCAGAAGTATTAGATAAAAAGATTGATGCCTTGAGATTTGAAATAAAGAGTTCTCAAAATAAGCTAGACGACTATATCGATAATGTCAACAACAAAGTGGTTAAAATCATCAGCAGTCGTCTCAATAAATTTAAAGTCATACACTAATAAATAGTCGAATAAAAAAACATGGAAATCAAAGGATTATAGGACGACAAGTAAAAAATGAAACTATCATTATTAAATTAAAATTTGTAAAAACTGGAAAAAACGATTAACTACTATGAAGCGGAAATAGAAAGAGTTACCAAGATCAAAGAAATGTTCAAAAAGCATAATTAAAAACTAAAAATATAAATGGACATAAGAGAAAAAGAATTAGAGGCTTGCAAGGAGAGGGAGAAAAGGCTTATCAAACAAATTTGGATTTTGGAGGAGGATGTTAAAGATATATACTCTCAAGATGAAATCCTCTGCAAAAAGGAAAGCAAAAAGCAGTCATAAAATGCAAACTACCATCAAGTCAACCACAATAAAATTATAAACAAGCGATCAGACTTTGATCATCGCAAATTATAAATTGAAAATTGTCGAAAGGTGAACACTGAGCCAGTGGCTCTTTCCTAAGAAGATAGCAAATTAATATAGCAAATATAAAATAAGTATCTTCATTATAAATCCAATCTTCATGATGGAAGGACTAAATTACGATAAAGATTAAATTTTTCTACTCAAACTCGCAACTAAAAAGGTATAAAATCTTTACCTTTTCGCAAGGATTCTTATAAAAAAATGTCACCATAATTAATACCTCTCCTTTCTCATCGAATTCAAGAGTTTAATATCTATGATGATCTTCGAAAAAATCTTCGGAAAAATAGTAGAAATACGTAGAGTCGTCTAAAGTACATAGATAATGAATAAAAGAGAGTGGGACTATAGGAATTCAGATTGATTGCGGTTGAAGGGCCTTCAATAATGAAGCAAATATAAAAAGTGGTAATTGAAAGCTACGGATAGCTGAAATAAATTGATGAATTTTCGATTTAACTTCTGAGTTCCCTCTTTAGAAATGAAAATGCAATCAAAATCTTATAAATTGTCCTTTTTAACTATTCTGTGGAAGCAATAAATCGCATCAAGGAAAATAAAACTAATTTGATTATTTAGAAGGAGTATGATTGTCCTAGTTTAGATAATACTTATGAAATCACTCCACTCAAGATTAAATCTAATAAACATAAAGTTGAGATGCAAATACGGCAAAAATTTAAAAATGCAATTACTAATCGGCGAAGCTAACTGCACTATTACACCCGTGAAGTCGAAGAAGGATGATTTTTTTAAGAAAAAACTATATATTTTTGAAGATGAATTATTTGACCAAAAGTTAAAAATAATAATTTATTAAGTTAATGTGGCATCAATTGTCAGAGAAACTTTCTCTATCTATATATTCCTAATTATAATTGAAGCTTTCAGCTCTTGAATTTAGGTCATAACGAATTATCTTTGAGAAATAAAGTTAGCTATTTTGAACAAGTAGATTGTCGCTTTGTTTTATTGATGCATTTTTATTTTATTGATTTTATTTTGCTTTGTTCGGACTCCAATATAGTTTAAATAGATTAATAATCTACTATTCATACATATCTAATGAACAAAGCTATACCAATTTTTGTGATCCTGATTTTATCTCTTTACGGACTTCAGCAGTTACTTTTAACTTCTGATTCAACTGAATTTGATCAATGGAAAGATTAAAATATCTTTGAATTTAAAACATCAAGTGAGGAAGCTTATAGAAAGATCATTTTTTAGTCCAATCTTGAAAAGATCAAGTAACACAACAATAATCCTTCGCATACTTATAAGATGGGAGTGAATCAGTTTTCGATATACACAGAACCTGAATTTGCTTAACTTTTTTTAAATGCCAAACTGAAGGTTGTTCAAAATAGCGAACCTCAAACCACAGAGTCATTTAATGCTGTCATTATCGATTGGACTTCAAAAGGAGCTGTTACTCCTGTAAAAACTCAAGGAAGTTGTGGAGGCTCAGCAACATTTTCAACTGTAGGTGGAATGGAAGGATTAAATTTTATCACAACTGGAAACCTCTAAACTTTTTCCTAACAGCAACTTATTGATTGCGTTTATGGATGCACAGACGGCATTATTAACAAAGGCTATATTTACTATGAAGTCCGCGGTATTTATTAATTTATAAAGGTGCTTGCACGAGCAAAGAATATCCATTCACTGGAAAAGCGGAGGCGTGTAAAAATACAAACTGCCCTTTCAAAATTTCAAAATCAATTTCTGTTCGCGGATGTTCTGAAATAAGTAATGCCATACTCAAAGGACCTGTATCAGTTTATGCTGATGCGACAAAATGGTCAACTTATGCAAGCGGAATTTTTACCAACTGCGAAAAAAATGTGAATCACATAGTGCTATTAACCGGGATTGCTGATGAGTACTGGAAAATTAAAAATTCTTGGGGAGCAGCTTGGGGCGAGCAGGGATATATTCGAATAGCTTCCGGAAACACCTGTGGTATTTGCACTAGTGGAGAATATCCCATTAAATGATTCAACAAAATCAAAAATTTCAAATTTGGAAGAATATATTATGTTTGGCTATCCCTTCAATATATCCTTGAAATAAGTAAACTAATTTAATTTTTAAGTCATAGTTCATGTCCAGCATGAGTGATATTTATTGAAAATATGATGAAAGAAGAGTCTTTCGCTTCATAGGCAATAGTTTATAATTTTGCAATCGAGAAATATTTTGTAAATACACCACAAATGAGAATTAATAACAGTTTTGATATAAGCAATTTAATTTCAGAATTGATAGATAAAATAATGATAATCACCTGTGCGTTTAAGATTAAGACATTAAATATTTTTGCATTCACCCTATAAATCTGTTGATTTCGGGTAATTTATAATCTGCAATAGGAATCTTTTTAAAATTCAAATTTGTATTATTGTATTATTAAATACATTAATTTCTAAGGTAATTGATTGATTATTAAATACTATTTTCCATATAGCAAATACTCTCATTTTTATAGGCTTATTGCTTCAAGTGAATGCTGTTGTTTAGTAATCCCAATCGATCAAATCCTGAATTATGGAAAAACTCGGGTTCCAATCGAATATATAATTTCTGACTTACATTAATGAAAACAACAATTTGTCATTCATTAAATCAGATTTACAGCAAAAGGAAAATGCCAATACGGAAGATTAGTATTAGATTATTGCAAACTGTTTGCAATTGTTTATCAAAATCAAAGATATTGCCATTTTTGTGAAAGGCAAATCTTTCACTTTTTAAACTATGAACCTCTTTAAAAATGTTTATTAGCTCGCAAGAGATCGATTTGTTCAAGTTTATAGGAGTAAAGACGCTATGAAGAAACAGAAGATACTTTATTCTAAGTTTGATTGCGCGTCAAGTCAAATGCTGAAAGCGATTGAAGATAGGTCGTTTTACGATGCTTTGATTCTTCAGAAAGAAAAATTGAGTTAAAGAAAATCTATTTTGTTTTAGCAATAAATTTGCATTTCTCTCCTTATAGAAGCATATTTATAGCTGAATTGCTACGCTGACGGAAATAAATTTCCAAGAGAGTGGAGATATGAAATAATAATCACAGAATGTGATTATTGGCGGATATCTTTAGCGAACGCTAATTATTTTTGTTTAAATGCAATTTTCCGAGTAAAATCCTATCTTATAGCTAAAAAGAAGGTTTTAAAAAACATTTTGTAAGATAAAGCGCAGTCAAAAGAAATAATTCGCGAGATACTTTTATTTTTTATTTGGACGACCAAAGAATAAAAAGATATTTTTTAAATAATCAAGCAAAATCAAAAACTAATTCATGAACAGATATTTAAGCTGCATACACTAACAAAAGGAATAATCTTCTCGTAATAAAACCTTGACAACAACTATCAACAGTTTAGGTCTCTTGCAAAAAGAATATCATCATAAACTTAAAAGATTTTGTTGGGAAAAGAGCTAAAGACAAAAGATGATTTCAGAAGCGAATATTAAGTGGTAAAAAATCGCTATCTAAGTATTTCTTTAAGTATACGTGACTTGTTTCCATATTATTAAATGGAAATAAATGAAAACGAAATAATCATTGTATTAGAAGATTTTTTGGCTCTGTTGAAGAAAGAACTCTAAAAGTTGCAAACTGAGATTAAATGAATGATGTGCATTTGCGAAATTAAATAAACTTTCAAACCATTAAAGAGTAAAAATATTATTTAAATTTATTTGATTAGATAATTGAGTGAGAAATTCTTTGCATTATTGTGCATTATTGTTTTACATGCAAGAGAAGTAAGAGTATAAATATACAATACAATACAGATAAAGTAGTTTATCACTACTCGTTGAGTATAAATATATTAGAATATAAAATTATATCTGAGATAGTCGACGTGCTGCAAAAAAAGGAGAAATTGATAAAGTAGTCTTTGCTAGTCTTAAACATATAAGTAACCTCATTTTCTGAATTAGGGATGTTTAGCAATATATCATCCATAGATAATTCAATAAATTGCTAGCAGAAATCACCCACACACATATAATCTTAGCAAATCCCTTTTCAGTACCAGGAATCAAGACGACATAAAAAATTAGCAGAAAATATTTTAAATTTTATTAGTCCTCGGTACTCATAGCACATACAATTATAATGCCAATTACCGGAATAGTTTTGCTCCCCATCAACCACAATTTAAATCTGCTCTTTTATCGCCACAATTTTTATTACAACCTCAAGAAACCATGATATCCCGTGATAAATAACCAATATCATTCTTAGCAAAGCATTTTTGAAGAAAGTCAGAAAGACAAACTGTGAAAATGAGGATTGTATAAAATTCAAAGCAAGCACTATGAAAATAAAGGCAAAATAGCAAAAAGGTAAAAGTTGGGATGATGTTAATAACTTGCATTTAAATCAAATTTTAGCTCATCTTATCAAAATAATCCTGATCAAATCAATATGCATATGTGTAATCTCCACTTATTCACAAAAGACCAAATATTCGTAAACGCTTTGAAGAAAATATTAAAAAAAATATCCTATTTTCTTATCAACATAAAATTTCATATATGCAAAGTTGATGACTTGAATAACTTTCCAAAGCATACTGAAAATTCATAATTACATTGTGATTATGAAGATGAAAAATACTGGGAGATTGATACTATTATATAAAGGATCATGGTAACTTGTTTATACCATAATTATATATAAAAAAAAATTCAATTTGCCAAGATAACATAATATTAAATTCTATGATTTGTTGATATTCTACACTTGTATGTCATCATAGATAACTAAACGATTACCTAAAAAAATGCCTTCGGAGTAACTGTTTGATTAACAGCCCACATGCTCAACTAAATTTACCCAACGATTTTTACTTCATTCATAAAGATCCTTCACCGTAATCTGAAACCTGAAAGCATAATGTACATCAAGTAAATTAAGATGTATTTAGAGAAGTCAAAATAGATGGAATAGATATAGAGATGATACACTACTATTTATTAATATATTGATTTTCTATATTCTGCTCTTGAAGTTATTTGATATAGTTAAAACATGCTTCAATATTAATAAAATTTAAGCTAAATATTTGTTGGAGAGTTATTTCTGCTTTCGAAGAATAATTCTGTTTCTATTAAAATTCATTTAACAGATATTTATTACAAATAATAGAGTACTTTTATAATTATATAAAAAAGACATATGTCGCCAACCACACCCTCAAATGAGCAGCCAAAGCCTAATTTTGCTTCATCCACCACAAACCACCAGACCTCACATCAAACCCCGAATCATAGTTAAATTCATAAGTTTTTTAACTCTCTATATAGTTCCCTCGATTGCAATACCTAACATTAAGAGGCTCACACCAATACAACCACTCCACTTACACTTAGGAATAAGAAGCTAAAAGAGAAAAACACAAAGGAGAAGGAGAATGTGAAGGAGGAGTAAGTGACACCTAAATTTGAGTAATCAGCATCAAGTCCCTCTTCATCAAGTCCCTCTTCCAATCAACCA
>Ga0302268_1001952_pt1 | contig 10227 bp, 5 predicted proteins | sample III_Bog_E2_1_FD_194554 | JGI IMG/M metagenome (GOLD analysis project Ga0302268, IMG submission 194554) | Peat permafrost microbial communities from Stordalen Mire near Abisko, Sweden - III_Bog_E2_1 | ecosystem: Environmental > Terrestrial > Soil > Wetlands > Peat | place: Sweden: Abisko...
AACTGCAAAAATCAGTAGAACAATTGTAATAATGGCAGGAATCTGCAAGAACCACCTTTTTTGAGATTGAGGTTCTTAAAGGAGTGTTCGAGGATATATTTCAATCGATTTTGGCATAAAAATAATTATATTGCCGCTTTATAATATTAATTACTTAAGTATTTCAGCATCATATATCAAAAAATAAATATTCTTGGCCATTCTAAAAACATGATTTATTATATTTTGGCAGTAACGATCATATGCTTCGCAGTAAAAGTTGCATTCTCCCAAATGAGAATATACATTTTGATCGTAATTAGTTACTCTTTAAAAACAAATCAGCTATTCATCAAAAATAAACATTATCGAATTGGAGCAAAGTTAAAAAGATACAATCTGTACTGATTCTTTTCTTCATTTTCTGTCTTTTCTTCTACATCTTTGTATAATTGTTTTCAATATAGATAATCTTGGACACTTCAGTCTCCCCAACTTCCAAGCAAGAACATTAAAATAATTGCTTTTAATTATTTAGAAAATACAATTGCTCTTTAAATCAGCCAATAGGTAGTATGTGTTATGAACTTTACATATGCATCACCAAGGCTAGCAAAAACTCAACAAGTGAATTAATAACCCCTTAAATATATCGAAAAATTGTAAACATTGAAGAATTTCTCGAGAATCGCCTTTTGCTGATTGGAGGTATGGGAGTTATGAGTTTGATGAATGCCTTAGTTAGAACACAGGCATTTCTGTAAAACATGAATAATGTATTTACCAGGATTTTGCATTCTGTTAAGAATAAAATTAGGAGAATAGAGAGTAATAAATGAAATTTTTCATGATTAGCAATAAAAAATCAAATATAATATCTTCCTTTTGATTTTGTAATTAATATATACTAGCCAAGAACTATAATGATATTTTTAATCTTGGTCAATGATCAAGATTGCATATGTTTACTACTGTGACGTTCTCTTGAGTGCGTCAGCGTTTGGTGCCTCTGTGCCGTACGTTTATTTCCTCCGAGTACTTACTTAGCCTTTTGGCCTGATGGAGTTTCTTGGGGGGGCATCACAGTCGGAAATCATTGACCGAGACACTTGGCCCAAGTGAAAACAAAGGGCAGGACCAGCTTAGCAGGGCATCACCTTTAATTCTTGACTAAGGCCACCTGAACTGGTTATCCCCACGACAGAATCAAAATTCAAAATTTGGAGTTTAGTGGAAGCTATGGAGTTTACGAACTATAATGATATTTTTAATCTTGGTCAATGATCTAGATCGCATATGTTTACTACTATATACTAGCCAAGATAACAAATGACAATAAAATCTTTTATCGAAATGATTTTTCCAACAAACTTACTAGAATTAGAATAAATTAATACACTTGAAGACTTACGAGAAAAATTAGATAACAGAGAAGGTATGCATAATTGATGGATGGATTAATTCATTTTAGATTGGTCATTCAAAAGGTTAGATATCTTTATGCGACGTGCTCCTGGAAAGGTTGCCAGTCGTGCTTGAGATATCATCTCACAGACTCTAATAGATTTCAACTTATCAAGGCAATCTGTGAACATCGTCATGTCCTCAAGCGATGCAGGAATTTTAAATATCGTGCTGTTCAGGAGTATATAGAGGAACTACCAGCTTTTGTCTCTGTAACTGCTCTCAAAAGCATAATTTGCCCTCAGTTTAGTATTAGCGAAAAGCAATTATACTATTTAATAGCTCGCAGCAATGGAGGGCGCAGTACGACAATAGAAGAGCTAACCAATATTCTTGAAAAGCAAGGATACGATATCTTTCAGTCTGAAGAAGCGAGACCGAGGGAACAACCTCCAGAATTACTAATTGCAGTTTTTCCCGACATGAAAAATATGTATCAGCTCTATGGTGACGTGGTGAGTTTTGATTTTACTTTTAACTTAATCAAAGATAATCACCCGTCAGGAAGTTGCTGGAAGATGGGGCTTTTTTTTGGGGACGAGTCTATGTAAACGCATCGTTCCTCTCGCTATTGTTGTTTTTTTTTTCGAAACTCGACAAGTATATACTCAAATTTTAAGGACGTTTGCAAAAGCTATGGATAAAATGCCAAACGTATTTATCACTGACGAATAAAAAGCTATACATGCAGCTGTGTTGTAATTAAAATTAACTGGAGAATTCAGTGGACTCCATCTATATTATACATTCTATATATTGCGAAATGTGAGAAAGAGGTTGTCGAACAAATAGCACATTATACTTTTCTCTAGATTAATACACGCATGCAATAAAGCAGAATATGAAAGGTTAGTTGAACAGGCAAAAAGTAAGCTAACAACTAAATAGCTTCCTTTATTGGAAAAGTTTAAGGGAAGGAGTCAAATGTACTGCTTTTCGCAGATTCCTCCAATGTTTTTTGGTTTTTCAGCTAGTAGCTCACCGAACTAATGCCTTCCCGCTTTATTTAAGCATCAGCAATCTAGCGAAAAGGAATATACTTTGGCTGTTAAAAATTTACTAGTCTGTGCTAAGGAGTTACTTGAAAAATGCCACAAATTTCAGATAGAAATTACACCTTTTTAAGACATTTTTCTGATTGCTGAAATCAAGGTGGCTCGAATGATTTTAGCAAAGCCAATCATTGGAAAGCTTATTTAGCAATTAGTTCATTCAATAAGATTGGATATCATAGAAACTGGTACAGGCAGAATAATGATCAAATAGCATGGCTATTTTTTTGAAGTTTAAATAAGGAATGACCGTTGGCACTGTAACTGTCTTTACTACTAAAAAACGTTAATGCCTTGTAGGCACCAACTGCGAGCAATTATAGTATCTAATAGCCTCCTTGTACCTTATCTTCCAGTACGTTGGCAAAGTAAATGTTTAGAAGACTAGAGATAAAATACAATAAACATAATTTCTCGAGGCAGAAAAAAGAAATCAAGCAGAAATTTTGTTCACTGATTCTAATTAGCATATCATAATTTTCAATATATTTTACAATTTCAGACTTATTCGAAGTAGTGCGACATTTGATGTGATATTCATTTTAACTGTATTTGCTACGTAAATTGATATACTTGATCATTCTTCATATTGCATAACTTTGGAGCTTTTAAAATTTTTAGTTTTCTTGATTCCTATATATCTTAGTTATGCTCATATTTAGAGAAAATTATTTAATACAACATAGGCTTGATAAATAGAACCTTTAGTATTTTCATATTGAAAGAATTGCTTGCGATCGAAAAAAATATGATATTTTGCCAAGATATCAAAATTAATCATATCTTCTTTGAGAGAAATATTTTAGTTCAACCAAGGCCATTGATTACAGAATAATAGATACCTTGCACTTATATAACAAATTTTCAAAACTATCATATCGCTGCTAGAGAGCTAAAATCCAAAACTTCATATTTTATGTGTGTAAAAATGCTTAATTAGCAATAATCCTATCAATAAAGTGCATATAAAATATCCAAATGAAGAAAGATGATGAGTTTGATATCATTCAAGAGGCAGATGAAAAGCCAACTAAGCTAGTGTGCATGTTCTGCCACAAGCCAGTCACAATGGAAGGTCATATCAAAATATGCCTTGGAGTGTCCCCTGACTTAATTTCAGCGAAACCAACATTCTTTCGTATTATAAATAGAGAAAATCTATGCAAGAATTGCTGGTCCCTATTTAACGAAAATGACTGGAGATACAATCAAAAAGCACAAGTGTGCCATAAGAGTAGGAGCCCCCAATTTTTAAAAAGAGATTTCAGTCAAAAATAAATACATCCTCAAAGCCTACTTGATCAAAGACCACAGAGCATAGCGTTCACCAATAATCGCTACACATAGCTTGAGCATCGGGATGATCAGCCTCAACCCCCTAATGGAAGTCAAAATTTTTCCCACATTTTAACATTGGAGATGATCAATATAGTGAAGTCAATCATGTCGCCTTTGATTAGAGATTGGGTTGACAGGCATAGACATGTAGACACTAATGTTTTAGTTGTATACTTGACCTCAGCTGTTATCGATTTTGGTACTGCTTTTCTCACAAAGCCAATCATAGTACCGGCTTGGGAGATGATTCAAAAGACATGCTCCTCTATTAATTGGGTATCTATCTTATAACATCCTGAAAATCTCTTTAATGAAAGATTTATTGATTCAAAACTTGAACGAATAACACCACGCAAACCAGCTAGAGTAATAAAGTCTCTGAATAGATTAACTCACAACTTTAAAGGATTAATTAAAAAACGTGAACTACCAAATATTCGTCATCAATCAAGGTTACTCGGCTTTATAAACATTAAGGATTTGCTAATGCTGATTGAAAGATTGTTAAATTGCAGTAAAAAAACTGTTGTTAATTTTGGGCTTGATCTCTATCTGATTCTACTTTCAGGCCAACGTTTTTCAGCTGATTGATTGTGTATTTAAAAAGGAGTGCTTCAGCTTTGCGTAGATAACTATAACAAAGATGAAGCTGACATACAATTAACTTTTCCAATGGTGATCGGTAAGACAAATAAAGCTCACGAAGTGTGCTTAAATTAGCAGATTTGCCTCTTATTGAGAGAGTTTAATTGACCAGGCTTTCATCCAAAAACTTAGAGACTTATCAGGCGTATGAAAGAATGGCTGGGAATATATGGATACGCATTTAAAGACGCTATGCTTAATGCTGCTGCTTCAGTTGCCAGTTGCCAGTGATTTGCATCTCTCACAGAGAATTGCTGGTCATCAGTCCCTTTAAAACACATTGCGCTACACAAGAGTGACTACAATTGCTGATAGCCTACGCATTACTAATAAGCTGGTTGTACCTGGATTGCAAATTCGTTTTGGATCCTATGATGACGCTCAGGTAAGGGCATATCTGGATTCAATGGTGGTTGATCATATTCATTACGCCTCTTTTAATTAAAGTTGGTTCTAATTCTTACTCATGCGGTTATATACTACGAGGTATCAGAAGCAGTTTTAGCGTGATTAAATCATCGATTATATCCGTGATCCACTCATTGTAGAACACCCTAATTAACTTGAAAATAATTAATAATTCAACAACAAATAGGAAATTAAAAAGATGAGGAAGTTCATGAGCTTGAAAATGAAGAAAAAATATTGGATCATATCGCCGAACAGTTAAAAAAGAACGACTAAAATTATAAACTTATAATTTATGGTGTCGAAGTTATCTTCAAAAACAAAGAATTTTAGCCAGACATTTTTTTCGACAGATACTTAGGATATGAAAATCTTAAATGCACAAAATGTAACTAAATCATTAAAGCTAAAGAAACTCGTCTGAAATGTCTCTATTGTGAGGTGATATTCATTAACTATGCGCAGGATTAATATGCTAATGTATAAAACCCATTAAAAAAATCAAATATTCCTATTATTCCACTTTTAGATCGACCAATTTCTCAAAAAAAGACCGAAACCATATTGATGCCTGCAAGTTACATACGTGAGCATACAAAATAAGAAAATACTATTTAAATTCTTCTTGCCTTAAGGCGGTTTCGTTATACACGTGTGGCAGTCCTTTCTCCAGGATATGATATTACTTTTACATAAAAATATTGGTAAGGAAGCTAATGTTGTGAATTGCCTGAATATACTGAGTATATATCTGAGAGGTACATACCTCCAATAGAAGCACGCCCAGTTAATCTATATTTGCCACATTAAGTATATGGAAATCAGTGGAGAATTTTTGCCACAGACAGTATTCCCAAGAATGTATTCATCGGGTAGTATGCGAGCGATGTACTACAGGGCAGTGATCTAGTGCTCTGTAAAAAGAGCGATTCTATTATGAGATACTCGGGGGGTGGATCGCCAAATGATTCTTTTTTGGCCCCAAAAGATTTTGCAGGCTAGGTATTATTGATAAATTCTGGAGGAAAACATAACTGTAATTGTAAAAGTTTGCGAGTTGTTATTCAGGGCTCATTAAGGATAATAATTCTTACAAACAGAAGGATAAATAAAGGATAGCAGCTCTTATATGATTATGGAACCCATTATACGTTCAAGATTAAGAAAGAATAAATAAAAATTGATTGATAGCATGAGATTTAAAGGATATTTTCATTCAATATTAAAGATAGATATATTCTTATGCCAAGAAGATTAATATTTTTAATTTATGCACTAGATAATACTTCACATAGATACTGCGCTATTCAAAAATCGTTGCCGACGAAGTAATTAACGGCTTTCCCTTACCTGCAGTCATTATCGGACTTCTCCTGCTTCTTCATCTTACGCTGGCCATTAAAGACGTTTAGACTCGAAAACAAGATTGATAATGTATGACCTTGAATCTATATACTCGTCGTAATTAGCAAAACGTATGAGCGTCTTTTATTTCCCCACCTTTCAATAAGCTCTAAAAGCAAATGTCTCAAAGAAAATCAACAAAATAGTGGCCTCGATAATGATGATAAAATTCATGGATCTTGGCAAATGGCTACTGCAAGTAGTGCAAGAAGATTTGCAAATGCTTAATACTTAAGGCTTCATCATTGGAGAGAAAGCGAAGCAAAAAGAAACGAGTTGCAGGTTTAAAATTTTGGGTCGCCATTATGCCTTTGCATAGTCTATATAGACTATGTCAAATGCAAGAGGCCAATCTTTAAAAATATATAATTGCCCCGTAAAAGATCGCAAACGATGAAATAACGCTTCGGGTGAAGTAAGAAGTCACTGTCTAGTAAATAGTAAAAAGTTTTACTAGCCTGGGCTCTGCTTCTAAAAAGATAGAACTTTACCAATAAAAATCTAAAGTCAAATTATTTTACAGACAGGGCAAGGAATCCATCAATAGCATCTTCTGAAAGCAATTATGAACCTCAAATATAAGCACCTTCAAGATTATTCAATCATATTTAGAATCTTTTATATAATATTTTAGTATATAATTAGAATATGCCACTTATATGAGGGTTCCAGAAACAAGAAACACTTATGACCATGTGGTCTATTAGAGATCCCCAAGTCGCGATCAGGGAATATACAAAATTTAAGATATGTTTAAAAAGAATAATATCAACGGAGAGTTAGCCAAATCGCACATATTCAAACTCAAATCTTGGATGAACGAAAACTTTATGGAGGCAATCGTGGACATGGTCAAAAACTACGAAGTTTACGCGGGTTTGAAGGAAGACTTAAGAAAGTTTATAGGAATAAACGAGTATAAATGGTACCATGCGAAGGACCTTTACTAAGCAATATATCCCCAAATGCTTCCTTGGATTAGGTATTTTTATAGCAAAACCCGCATTCCAACGATATAACAAGAGTTGGATCAGTTTATCAAAGAGAGGATTAAGACAAAAGAAATAACCTCGACGAACAGATAGGAAGTTATATTGGGAGTAGCAAAGCAGTACTTTCAACAGTTGCGGGAGGACTTAGGAATTTAGCCCTAAAACCTGTTCGATCAAATATACTACGAATATCGGAGGATTAAAGAAGGTAAAAATGACAGCAATACGTAAAAACAGATGAACGTCACAATTTTGAAAGACAGCGATCCGTAAAATAAAATTAACGTCACAATTTTGATTGGCAATAATGGAGTTAAATCCTTGTCGTAGTTCATAGATTCACTTGTCACTTTTTTCACAAAAATATCCCACAAATTGGATGTTACGGACACCTTACTCCACGAATATAAGAGACACTCATAATTTGAACAGGAAAATTCTAGCGAAACTGTCTTTTCAGAAAAGGCTCGCTAATAGCAGATGATGAACTTTATCTGCTTGGGATGCGCCCCATTCTTTTATCAATACATCCCAGGCATCAAAGACAAACGACCCACTAAAGTCCCTGTCGCTGTATTTTAATATATCAAAGACGTCATTGAAGAATAAAAGATGAGAATAAAAGTAAAGCGATAAATATGCTCGATGATGAACAGTGGGGGAGGCGTTATTCTGTTTGACTGTAATGATAATTATCGGTAAATACGACCAATTGGGGCATATATCACCAAAGAGGGCAAGTAAATAATTTAGGAGAAAATCTGCATTCTCCTCGACTGTTTTCATCCAAGAGTTGAAAAAGACACAAATATTTTGGTAAGCTTTGTCCCAGTTGTCAGGAGTCCTTATTAATAAAGCAATCGTAAAAATAAGAAGAATCTTGATTAAAATGGTTTTGAATATATTAAAGGGTGCTACGTAACGAGAATTAGAGTGTGTCCCACTGATGCCACAAAAGTCTACTTTTGGTAGCATGAATAAAATGAAAAGTATTTCTGGAGCTATAAACACCATTAAAAAATGAAATAACTCAAATACCACGCAGCCTATAAACTATTGAGGCAAAAGTTTAACAATTTTTACATTCCAAATCGCTACACTGGCCGACAAAGACGCATGATGCAAAAGCCAAACAGTTTTTTCAATCATATTTGCAAAAAGCCCGAGCTAGGAGTGCCAGTTACAGGAGGCCAATGATTGATAAACAAAATTATTATCTGTGATTATTTCCAAGAAATCATGATCCCTCACTTCATTATTACTGATGATATAGCAAAATAATATTCTTAATTAACTTTGTTTATCAATATAGATTTAATTATTATACTGATAAAATTAAACATACATTATTTTTCCATATTTCAATCAATGAGTTGTTATTTTCATGATGAGATATATGTCTATGTTTAAGTCAAAATAATCAGATGTAAAGATATCTGTTTACCAAGTTTCATTTCAAATTCTCACAAAGAGAGCAACTTTATATTATTGAATCAGGAAGAATTGGAGAAAATTATCGGTTACAATCCTGAATTTGAGTTTTAAAGAAGTCAAATTATACTATTAATTAGATATAAGCAGATATCTCAAACTGCTAAATAAAAATGGATATCATGATTTGTCCATAGGCGTCGATAATTATTTAGCTAATAATTAATATAGGCATCCCTATACGAAAAAAGAACTGTTTTGGAAGTCCCGTCGAGCATAAACTATGGAACCAGCAGTATTGACTAATGATGTACTTCGGTATTAATTATCGTTGAGAAAGATAATCTTAAATATTCAATGCCTAGTGATACTATTATTGAAATAAAATCAATCCCATTCTTCAATAATCGGAAAAATAAGAAAATTAAAAGGAAAAAAAGGCAAATAGTAAAAAACTAAGAAAACAAAATTGTTTAATAATTAATAATTTTCCATGATTAATAAATCGAATAATATCTTTAATTACCGCAAAAAGCTTGAATCTAATTTAAAAATTTTTATCAATATATTTCAAGGAAAAGTTTCTATGCCTATTAGAACAACCAGATTATAAATATAAAATTGGTAAATTGGTTAATCAGTTAGACTTTCAACTATTAGGAAGTATTTAAAGCGTAAATACTCCTTTATATGAGTTTTCTATTATTAAAATGAAATTAAAACATTTTTAATTGGAAAAAAAGGAGATAATTTGATCCAATTGATTAATTATCTCCAAACATTTAAGGTAATCCTTGATAATTAAGATTAAAAAAAGGGAAAGTTATATACCAGAAGATGCAATTGAATGTCATAGCATCAATTTAAAATCACCTTTTTTTATAATCACGAAATCAATTCATAACTGTTTGATTTTTTTGATTTTTCCTTATATTATTTTTTACATCTTAAATATTCGCTTTTATTCAAATAATAAAAAAATTAGATTTAATAATGACGTTTGGAATCAATCGTTTTGGCTCTTGGCTTTCTTCTTTGATTAAACTATCTCTGATTGGAATCTCATTCCGTACAATAATAGCTTCTTCATTTTTTTTTGCCCTTGATGCTCTTCTTTTATTCCGAATTTTTTTCTTTCATTGACTTTTCCACTGAGATGAAGGTTTATTAATTTTGTTAAAATATTAAAGCCAATTAAAATATTTCTCCATTATAAAATATAATTATAGGTAGAAAAGTATTTTAACAGCAATTTATTAATAATTATTTTATAGATTATCTTCCATATACTTTAATGTGAAAATAATTGTAAGCAAATAATAAGATTTGTTATTTTGAATACTTTGATAAAATATAAATGATTCTTACATTATGTTTTCATTAAGCTATACAGGAAGTCTCGAAGACTGTAATAAGCATAATTTTTATACAAACATAAACTGTAAGTGAATATTTTTGAATTAAAACATAAATTCTTCTGTGAAATGATGTCATATAGGCAATTAAACAAAAAC
>Ga0302268_1001953_pt1 | contig 10224 bp, 6 predicted proteins | sample III_Bog_E2_1_FD_194554 | JGI IMG/M metagenome (GOLD analysis project Ga0302268, IMG submission 194554) | Peat permafrost microbial communities from Stordalen Mire near Abisko, Sweden - III_Bog_E2_1 | ecosystem: Environmental > Terrestrial > Soil > Wetlands > Peat | place: Sweden: Abisko...
TAATAAAAATTGTAAAAAACGACTCGGAAGTACTTGCCTAGACCATAGACACCCAAGGTACTTCCATAATTTCTGCTGCAGAAAACAAAACAAATACGCGGCAGTATGAGTCCGATGTTATTGGGTCAATTCAAGGAGAGTTTAGTATCCGTTTAGATGTAGAACGACCTCCCCGCTAAAATTGACGAATCGATAATAATGATCGATTACTTTAACCCGACCAATCAAAAAAAACAGCAAATGGCCTCTTATATGCGCTCACAGCAATGAAATATATTTTCCAACCAGATATCTATATATCTATTGATTATGACGTTATCAAGAATGACTATTATAAATTCATGCTACCATCTAGGAAATCTTTATTTTAAGCGGAAAATATAATCGCACAATGCTCGCAATTTAGAATATGCTAATCACCATTATACTTTATACAGTTATTTGCTAAAGGCTACTTCATTACAAATTTTAAGAGTTTAAAAATCAGAGGCGAGAGTCAAATTGGCTGTTTTTGATAGTATCTTAAAGAGGAGTCTACCAACTAACATGCTGATCGTTTTACCAGAGGCCCTCTCTTATTGTACCGTCCAAATATTTAATATTGCCGCGCCCATGACGCATGTTGTTCCTCCATTACCCCTCATAACGTTTGCCATCTTTCCAGCGATAACAACCAAATCCATGTTTCAAATTCATGTTATATTCTCCTTAATACTACTGACCATTGGGCCAGAAGTAGTGACCCTCTCCGTGCATTGCTCCCTGTAACCAATCTCCTTCATACCTTCTCCCATCTTTAAATGTGTAGACTCCCTGACCGTGAAATTAATTGTTTTTCCACATTCCCTCGTATATATTTCCATCCGGCCAAATGTAACGTCCTTTTCCATTTTTTATACCTTGGATATACTCACCTTCATAAGAACTACCATCAAGCCAAGTTTCTTTACCCTTTCCGTTCTGCAGATCGTGACTCCATTCTCCTTCAAATTTAGTGCCATTTTTTCCTTAATATTTACCATAACCGTTTGCTTAATTTTTAATCCAGTTTCCTTCGTAAATATCTCCGGATTGATGTTAAAATTTACCCATCCCCGAAGCGGCATTATCCTTCCAATCTCCTGAGTATTTCGAACCATCTGCCCAAACTTGTGTGCCTTTTCCCTCCCTTTTCGATGCTTTTAAATATCCCGTATATATTGCTCCATTGCTAAAGCGAATGACAATTTCTTCTGAGCTGTTATTATCTGTTAGAATAGGCTCAAGCTAATTCAGGAGACTGTTTTTTCCAACTTAACTTCTAATCATCTGATTTTCATTTTGGTGAGAGAGGGAAGTAATATTATTATTATTTTCCTCAACTTTAAGATGTTCCCTTCGTGGTTATTAGTTTTTGTTGACAGTTTGGCATTCACTCCCCATTACAACTACTAAATAATATAAAAATAAGGTATAGTTTAAATATCATATTTTCGCCTTTGTATTTTCAAACCATCTAAATTGAGTTACCTTTATTTTAGTTGCACCAACAGATAATACAACCAAATAACCTTATAAACAATCAAGAATAGTCAAAAATAATTTGAAATTATACGACTACGTACCTCAGCATCGGCTCTAATGTTTTTCCGGCAACCCATTTCTGCATTTTTCTTAGCCATGCTACTGGTTATTGTCATGAGTTCTGTTTCAGTCTTATCGTTCTTTGATACAAATCCGAAATTCTTTGGCTTGATAAGTCTGAGTTATTTTTTGAATATATCAATGATATCTCGAACAATAAAGCTTAACGATCCCATCTGGCGTTGATTCAGTAAAGTGTAATGCTGATAGGAATAGGTGGAAAGATAAGCAAACACCAGAAAAAACATCTCAATGCAAACAAGAATATGCTAAATATGACAATAACTACTTAAAGGCCATAAATGACTGATTTTCGATTATAAGATGGTGCTTACTCATGGAAGCATGCGATAATGGCACTTTAAAATACTACTAGCCATACTTTCTGCCAATAAATGAAGAACAGAGTTATGTTAAATGTCGTAAACTTAAGATCCGGTTTGAATGGCCTCAGTGTTTTTTGTAAACATTTATAGAAGAGTGTTATATAGTAGTAGGCAATATAAGAAGAAATTGTTGTGATCCAGTATACTCCTATATCAATATATCTGTAAACGATATAATCCTCTTTGGTTAGGTCTTGAATTATCAATTCGTAGTTCGGGTAGAATATTGCAATAATAAGTGTTGTGATCATTTTTAGAAAGATGTATTGAAGAACCATCCGTTTGCAACGGTGAGTAAAATATTTCGCTTTCATCCAGTTTGAGAGTTGGTAGGGCTTTTGGAAACATGAACAGGGAAAATCATGAGGAATATCAGTGGATTCGCTTAGGATTATTTAATAAACTTTGCGATCCTATAACTGGTTCTAAATCAATAAAATGGTACAGTAGTATGGTTGTAGCCCACGAAAGAGAAGATAAGATAAAAAAAGGCAAATAACGCAATAATTTCATAACCATCACGTATTAGCGTGAGGTATACCATTACTCGCTGTGTAAGCATAATGATACTACTGAGTGATAGGAAGCAGTAGACGTGAAGCAAAAGATAGGTGGCATTAGCATAAGAACTGTGTCTTTGAAAGGATACTTATTATTTTTGATTGAAAATAAGGGTTGTTAAAATTGATGAAGTGCATGATTATGTTGTATAGAGCCAGTATACAGGTCAGTACTGATAGCACTATACAAACAATAGAGCCAGAGTAGTATAATGCTTTGATGCACCCCTCCCCGCAGGTTACCACGCAATACAAAGGGGCTGAGGTATAAGTCATGCCTTCTCGATTTATATTGAATTATACAAATATAAACCAATCTGATCTAATTATTCAAATTATAGAGTAAATCTATCTTTTTTGGGTTTACAAAAATATTTCTTCTATAAATATTCAGAAATCATTGCATAATTTGTGAGGGAACCATCATCCTATTTTCTATAGATTTCAATCTTGTCCACCATCAGCTTAAACATCTGCTTTTGATTTGATCAGTGAGGAATCACAACAAATATTGTACTGCGTTGCTGAAAATGAGTGTCTTGATCCATTTCCTGATAGTTATAATATTTATTTATTATATATATGGTTTCTGGAAGAATAGTCGACAATTTAAAAAGAAGTAATAATGATTATTTGGTCATGAACTATTGATGAATTGGTAATTAAATCCAAAAATAAACTTAGTAATAATGAACTGGTTAAATCTATAATATTATACAAAAAGGAAGAAATGCCATCATTCTCAAACCTATCAAAAACATATACCAACCACCGGAATAGGATCTCACTCTCTCACTTCAACTCAACGTGACCATAACAACTCACACCAGGGCATTCCTGTTCATTTCATATTTGCATGATCAAATGTATTAGATTGAAAAGAAAGATGGGTTTCAACACTCTATCAATCACTCATCTTTTTAGGGGAGACAACCATATTGATAAAGGTTTAGACCATTCTCCTCCATTTTGATCGTGGTTTCAGTCAAAGGGATTTGGCAACGGTAATACTCATTTAACAAATTCATTAAACGAAGAACCTAGAAGTTGGAAAGGTCACTGAGTTGAACTTGTAGTTGGTCTGTCTGTATTCCAATGTCAGCTGGGCCGTGATCCACATCATTTAGAATCACACTATCTTTGAGCCTGTCAGTAAGTTATTCATATTTTTTCTGATACAGAACCGGACCAATCAGTTGCTGAAAGTGATGCCTAACTTTGTTGAGCTTCTTGAACTTATTCATGATTTTCTGGAAGTGACTGCGGCATTGACGGGGAGTTCGAGTTTCAAGGAAAGCAGCGAGAGACTTGAAGATTCGAGTAGATCTGACTCAGGCTGAGTGTACTTGCGCCGTTCTTTAGAGGCAAAGACGGCTGAGTGGAAATCCATGAAAAGGGCATATCTGATGTTTTCATCTTGAGTCCATTTCCCCTAGACTGACGCTTTCTCCAAGTTCTCAACCCTTCTATGATATTTCCCTCCATTTTAACCCTCTTCGCATTCATTGGATGCTTCTGGGGTGTAGCCTTCTTCCTCTGATTATGAACTCATCTCAATCCAACTTATTTTTTATTACAATATAATCAATTATTTTATCAGCATTAAGAGCAAAAAACGCATTTAATTTGATTAAAATCAAAGACCAAAGTTGTAGCTGCGCTCTCCAACACTGTGGCTTGACTGCCCTAAGATTATAGTCCTTTATCTTCTCAGTAAACTGATTTAACTCGCTTTGTAGGGCAAAAAAACCTTATCTTTATTTAAATGATTAGAAAAACATTTTTAAATTTCAAATATCTTCGCTCCAAATAATTCTCTAGGGAACCTAGTCTTTTTGTACGACATTTTTACTGCATAAAAATATCTGCTCCAAATTACCTTGAAAACAAATTAGTTTACTAATATTATATCCCGTCTGATTTTATATCTAACACCCAAATCGCGGGCTTTTTAGTATTTAAACTCATCTGCTATCAGCAATTATTAAGTATATAAATCAGTAACCCGTGGGCATGTACAGTTTTTAGAAAAACTTGTTTTAGATTATTAACAGCTTTTCGAATCTTTGACGCCCTTAGAATTTTTAGTCCAGCAAATGAGGGCTTTTACTTATTAGATTGGTCATTTTGCAGTTTTATTTACGATTTCGGCACTAAGAATTTACTGAACGAGGACCTTTATCTTATAAATTAATTCTAAATGCCTTTGGGAGTTTGCGGTTGCTAAGGGGTAAAACTATCTTTGGACTCATTCTGAGCGAAAGAATACGCCTTTATCGACAAATAGGAGGATCTTTTTTAATGTTCAAGCATTAATCAGCCTTAATTCTGTCTGTTTCAGGCCTTTTTACTGCGGAAAAAGATCTTAAAACTGGCCTTTAAATGATCCGGCTTTCTTCCATCGACTTTTGTGGGTATCTTTTCGAAAGGGGAGGCAGCTCTGGAAACTGATTAGCAAGAGCTTCCAAATTTTATTGATTGAGAGACGTGGAATTAGGCATCGGCGAAAGGCATGATGACTCCTCCCAGCATAATGATGGATTGGGCTAATTGAATGTAACCTTTTTGAAAGGGCTGCGACTAACTCTCCTTTGTCCTATGATTGGTTCCTCCTCTGTTATGAATCCTTAATTTATTGGTAGTTTTTTGGCCTCTCTCTGACATAGTATTTTTTTCCTGAAGAGGGTATGTTTCTGTGGGAGTTGTTGTTCGTGTGTAATGGAATGCATTTGCTGCGAATTGAAGGTATACAGATCATTCATTTTCTAAAAAAGAAGGATAAATAAGTTAATATTAATTCCTTCTTCGCCCACATGTAGGAAAGAGGATTAAAAAAAGACTGCCTTTTTAAATCATTCAGCTTCTCGATCGACGAACATTAGAAAGTTACGTGGAAAAAAGAGAATATGGACTTTCCATTTTATTGGTTGCGAATAACGATTATAGAAGTGAGATTGATTGCGCTATTAAAAAATGACGAATACATTGAAAAAACAATCAAAGGTGATATTATTTGAATATCATGGGAAATGAACAACATGAAAAGGTTTTTTAGAAGTTTAAATCTACCTGCCATCCTGGATTGGTAGAGTGTACTTATCATCCGCAGGAGCGTCTGCTTTTTACGCTAGTAAAAGTGGAAGAGTCACTACTAAATTGGCGCAAACTTATTCATCCTCTTTTTCAAAAACCGCATCTACTTCTTCCCTTCAAAATACTTGCGCATGACTATATAACTGATTTAGGATGCTGTTTGCAGTAAGATTTTCATCGACCCGACATACAGATAATGAAAGTACGATGAAAGTTACACAGATCTTTTATTAACCGTTCATTTACACTTTAGATAATTAAATCCGTTCGCGAAAATTAAAAAATGCTAAATTTAGAGAGCAATAGATATGGAAAATGATAGGCTACCTCTCAAAAGCAATATTGGAGTGGAAGTCAGTGTATCCTTTATAAAGATTAGGAGCTATATGCCCACAAAATATCATAATAAATGTCGGAGGACAAATTAAGATAGTTTGCAGGCTGAGTTTTTTTGATTATTAATATCTTGAAGCAGGACATAGGTATTGTCTTCCAAAGAAATCCATCAATGAGTCGACCACGTATCACTATCAACAAGATTATAGCCCAATTTAATCGAGTTAAATCTACAGTATGGGCCTTGTGCTTCTAGAAGCGACTACTTTATAAATGTACGGTAATTCCTTGCTGAATATCGCCTAGAAGAAAGATCTGTTAATAAAATAAAGCAAGTTTAGCTGCGAGTTAATAAATATCATATTAAAAATGATAGACTAAAACTCATCAGACCGACCAAAAGCAATGCAACTAGCGCTTCAATCCAAAATAAATAAAACGAAGTATTTATGATTCTATTAACGTGATATTTTATGAATATTATCGAATCAAGTGTTCTTGATAACTAAAATTTATCTGTTTTATCAAATTAAAATTTACAACATATTTTTTATGCCATTCAAAAAGTCACAAAATAGATCACTCTAACTCACAAAATGCATTCAGATATCAAGATCATTATCATTTTCCCTTGGCTTGCAAAGGCTAATTAGATGGGAATGATCAGATATGATTATATAAAATCTCTCTAAAAAGAGATATTAAATATCATTATTGATTATGGCAAGAACTAAGCAAACTGCAAGAGCTGCCATCGTAAGAGCAGCCCCTAAAAAGAGCAAAGGACATGTCAAAAAAGCCTCCAAAGTTCACCGTCCGAGAGGACCTAGATCTCGATCTAACTCTCCTGCAGGAAGTGTATACTCATTAGCATCTCTTGATTCCATTGAAGTTAACACTCAACAATTCTCAGTTAAATTTGACAACCAAGCTGAATGTTAAAAAACCAGTCTTTAATATAGAGTTGTCGAATGCAAAAATTGCCAAGCTTTCCTCAACTCTCACAGTCAAATATTGTAAGTAATAGATCTAACAAAATCAACCAATTAAATACCCACTAATAGAAGATCTCTTCGGAGAAATCCCATAGATGATGCCCAAAAGCAGTAGCTTCAATAACGAAAATAACGCTAATGGGTTTGTTAATTTTGCTTCACGACTAACATCGTGCCCATTGATTTTATTCAGTCTACTGTTGAAAATCCATGCTATCTCCTTGAGAAAGCGGATGTTTCCCTTCAAAATTAAGAGTCTATGAATGAATAAACAACTATCATCTACTGTATAGATGTTAGTGGAAGCATGGATACTGTTGTTGGGAAGAAAACTCGCCTTGAAGCAGTGCAGGAAGCAATCAGCGACTAAATTAAAAGAATGAAATTTTAAAAGGAAAAAGTTAAGATTGGAATCATTACTTTTGGATCCTATGTGACTCTCTATGCAGAATAACAGTCTAACGTTCCATAAAAATATTACAATGATTTTAATCAAATTGCTAATTATGTCTAAAGTGTCAATGACATCTCACTTTCTATTGGAAAGAATTTCAATGTCGTAAAAGATACTATTAAAGGTTTAACTACATATGGATCAACAGCGTTGGGTCCTGGAGTTGTAGCTGCTATTCAAATGGCCTCCAAGGGTAAAAAAGGAGCCAAAATAGTGCTTTGCACTGATGGATAAGCAAATGTGGGCTTGCAAGATCCGGCTTTTTATAGCAAAGCTGCTCAATACGCTAAATAAAAGGGAGTTATGATCAGCATTTTAACTTTGAAAGGGGATCATTGCAATTTGAAATAACTTGGAAAGTTGAGTCTTTCAACAGGAGGATATGTGATGAAAATTGACCCAAATCTTCTAGGAACTTAGTTCAACAAAATATCAAAGTAGGTGCTGCTTGGAATGGAAAGTTTGCTTACAATCAAAGTCAGTCATTTGATAGAGATTGAAAATGTCACAGGCCAACTTTCGCCCAATAAAACTACCCTTTTCAAAGACTATGGCAACTTTACTGCTGAAACTGAGTTAACCTTTAGTTTTAAGATGCTTTCGAAAGAATAAGCAAATGCAAAGGGTGTAAATCCCGAGCTTTTTAATCAGGCAAGAGCACCCATGCAGATTCAATTAAAGTACTTAAGTCCTTCAGGGTGCAAGTACTTGCAGGTAATTACTGATTACCGTGAACTGACCTAAAACTAAAGCGATTTACTCAAAGACATGAACTTTGGCTTGTTCTCAGCAACAACATTGCAAAAAGTGAGTAAATTCATCAAAGATGAGCAATTTTAATAGGCCCGCAATTAAATTAAGAGATACAAAAGTCTAGTGAGCTAATTATTTAGTAAAACAGAGGCGAAATAGGCCATTGATAAATTTGGAAAGAGGGTTTAGAAATTATAGCATATTCTTGACTCAAAATAAAACAAAAAAACAGGCAAATCTATCAGGCAGAAAGCAAAGGCAATAGCTCCAAAACAAGCTAAGTCAAAGAAAATTAATAGAAAAAGAAGTAGAAGTAGAAGTAGAGATCACAAGAATAACAAGAAACATAGAAGATCTGTTTCCTCGTCATCCTAATCAGAATAGGCACAGCAGGATAATGCTGATGATGATTTTGCTCTTTCCAGTGACGGTTAGGAATAAATTCTCATGAATGAAATGAGAGCCCGCTCAGCCTCTGTCGACTCTAGATGAAGGAATGATCATCTTTATATCTTAAGATTGCATTTTTAATATTCATTATTTTATTGTTGGACTGTAATAAATTATAAATATCAGTACTTATAAAAGGTATTGCACTCATAACCATATTTTTTTAGTGGGGATTTGCTCATTTTGGCCGAAGTTTATTCCTTTTTACCAGATCGGCTGTTGGGAGTCAAACATCCATAAGCGTCATAAGTATCTCTGTGATCTCTTTTTAATTTTTAATGTTTAGGAGTCAGTGTTTGCCTCGAAAAATATATCTGAGCATTTTTAGGCCCATTACCTTAACTATTGCCATATCTTGATTCGATTTATAACATCTTAGGCTTCATGCTACTGAATTGATTTAACAGAACTTTTTCCGAGGCATTTGCATTTTTCTCCATCTGTTTGACCATGACTCTGTCAATTTGATTGTTGGGAGTTTCATTCACAAAATGTTCTTCGATCATAAATAATCTTTCCTATTCTTCAGTTATATTTCTTTATTTTTCGACCACCTTTGCTGTGATTTAAGCAAAATTGGCTTATTCTAGCTTGGAACTCAAATATTCCCAAGATATTATAGAGACATTGACGCTCATATAATTTTTTGTGTTAAATTCATGAATTTACTTCATACACCTATGCAACTCACCTCTGCTATTCCGATCCTTTTAGTCTATACTCATGTTGAGCATTTTCTTCAGTCTCTCGCTTTAAAAATAGCCATAAACCCACTTTGATTAATTGGGATATACTAAGAGGCCCTTCCCATGAAAGCAACCATTTTAAAATTCACCGATATATAAGTTTCCATTCTAAAAGTATCTCTCCCCAAAATTTGTAAGTTTATTTCGGTGGTAATATCCCCTTTATAAGCACTTCATATCCACAGAGGATGAAAAATTTGCCATCTTCTCTTCATTGATTCTTAAAATAAAACCTAACCCCTCTGATTGTTCATAGCTATCACCATAACCAATTATAATCTTTTTCTACTCGATTCTTATACTAACTCCATTTTCAAATTTCAGACGAAACTTCAAGGCATTTTCATGTTTGGCATTAATTAATTTAGTCAGCCGATTACTAAATATCTATTCGATTATATCCCGATTTGATTCAACAATCTTCTTCATGACTTTTCCACGATTATAGATCAAATGGTAAATCTTTTTGTTTTTAAAGTCGATGAGGAGACCATTGCCTGTGATGGTTTGCTCCTGATCATCGTAGATAATTTGAAAGATATAATGCTCCGTTCTTGAAACCATTTCATAAAGGCTGCCCTTTATAAATAGTACAGATATTATTGCGTTTTTGCTGTATATAACGTTGTGACCTACCATCTTGTCATAACAGTAGTCGGTAAGGATTGATGTACCGTCGTCAAGCAGCAAAATACCCTGCCCGTTGCGTTTGTAGGAAATCATGCCTCCCATATACACAGCATTATTATAATGCATGTAGCAGCGTTAATTCTTGATTCTTGCGTTGACAAGATTACGCATTTAGATGGTCTAATAAATATTTGGTTG
>Ga0302268_1001955_pt1 | contig 10219 bp, 13 predicted proteins | sample III_Bog_E2_1_FD_194554 | JGI IMG/M metagenome (GOLD analysis project Ga0302268, IMG submission 194554) | Peat permafrost microbial communities from Stordalen Mire near Abisko, Sweden - III_Bog_E2_1 | ecosystem: Environmental > Terrestrial > Soil > Wetlands > Peat | place: Sweden: Abisko...
TGGATTTACTTCACCCGTATTAAACTTTTTAATAATAAGGTTTTCATCAAATTGATCAGTATAAGACATAATACCTCTAACATTTTCAATATTTTCTGGTTTAGATAAATCTCTTGCTTCAACACCTGTAATTTTACCAATATGCTTTCTTTGAATTTGTTTTTCTTTATCTTCAAAGATTATTTGAAGACATTTTTCTCCACTTAAAGCACAAGTATTTGCAAATGAAGTAGTTAGACTCGTTTTTCCAAAAGATGAAGGGCCGATTATAACACCTAATTCACCTCTTCCAAGGCCACCTTCCAATGCTTCATCAATACCTTTAACACCTGTTGGTATAACTTTTCGATAATCTTCGGAAAGTACTTCAGCTAAATTATCCCTAAGATGAATTCCTATTTCTTCTCTATTTCCAGTTGCTAACGCATTTCTAATTAATTCTTCTAATTCATCATATTTTTCAATATCACCATCGCTAATATATTTACCCATTTGGTTATAAACCTTGGTCATATTTTGCTGTTTGAAAAACTTATGAGCCTTCGTTTTGATGGAATCAGCACCTTCACAGGTTGTGTTTTTAATTTTTTTTACTATTTCAACTACGAACTCAATATCCTGATCCCCATTTGTTGTTGAACGTAATTCTATCTCCGCTTGCTCATAGGATGGAACATAATCATTTGCTTCATAAAATCCTTTAAGTGTTCCCATAAAACGCCTTACGTTGACATCTGTGAACATATTTGTCTCAACCATATCACTAACATCACTGAAAAACTTTTTATCATCCATAAAATGATGTGCCAGCCGATATTGAAATTCTGCCCCTAAATAACCTAAATCATCTCGTTTACCCATATTTTTAATATAACTTTTTTACTTTTTTTGGTGAAATTGCCGAAACACTTTTTTATTGTATTTCGGCAATTTAATTTTGTTTTATAACTAAAATTATTCCAGTTATTTAACGAGTGGCCCATTTTTTAGCCAACGATTCTGCTATTACATCATCTTCCCAATCTTCTGCTGGTGAATAATTCGCATAGGTTTTGTTGCCGATTTTATATTCAGTTGTATATGCTTCATACACAATTCGATCAACACCGCGATTTTCATCAAATGATTTACAAATTGGAGTAATTTTATTATCCACATATTCGTATTTACCATTTACATAATCCGTAAATACAATTTCGTCCAAAATTAACTCAGGTAAATTTTGTTTATAGATAACCCGTTTTTCAAACTCTTTCGAATAAAATGAAGAACATACGCTACAAAGGTGTTTCATGATAATAGAAGTCAAATCTGGCCTATCTACGGCTGCTCTCTGAGCGATTGAACGTGTGAAATCAAGTGCGTTGATATTACACGAATCGTATTTATATTTTTTGTTAGTTAAATCTACTGAATTACGAACGGTAAAAGGATAATTATCCCCAGACCAAATTTTTGTAATTACAGGTTTTAATCCATCAAAAAATGTAAACTTAAAGGTTGTTACCTGTGATTCGTTAATCACGTTTGTAAATTCAATAGGTGTGTCTTCCGATTCTACAGAATTTCCGTGATAAACTCCCAATTTTCTATTTCCGCCAGCTGTTTTTTGAACCGAAAGCGATGTGTTACACCATTGATAAACCCTTGATTTTGATTTCAAATCCCTATCAATTAATCGAACAATATCATCGATTGCTTCTTTTAATTCAATTGATCTCAACGAACTTTCATCAAAATTATTAATATTAAAATCGCGTTTACAAATAATTACATCATTATTTTCACTTTCTAAATCATTAACTGATAATACATATGAAAATCGGTAATCAATTTTACTAAAATCTCTTTTTTCTTCCATTTTTAATCCTCCTTGACTTCTTCTTGTTTAAAATTAACTTCGGAATCTTCATTAATATCATTTCCGCCCAATTCACTTAATCGTTTCATTAAGAATTTCATGTTGTTCTTCTTATATTCGTTTAATTTATCAGGAGTCCAAAGGCCATGAGGTAATGAACATATTTTACCCTCATATGTGATATCATTCACTTGATTTTTTTCGGTTCTGATTTTGGTTTGAATTCCATAATAATATTTAACCCCACCTACCTCAGCACTTAATTTTTCAACTGATGCTCCGACTATACCACCAACATGAATTACTAACCTAGCAGCATAACCAAGTCCATCTCCGCCGCTATTTTTTACAACTGCTGCACCAGCACCCATATTATCAAGCCAAACTTTATTAATACCTAAGAATGTATTGGTATATTTACTCGTTTCTTTTCTTGAAATAGGAATACGGTTATTTACAATTGTATTAAAACTTTGTTTTGTTGCCGCTGCATCAAACATATTATTACCAGTTTTTGATAGAACTGATCGATAACAAGGTAAAGTTCCAATTGAATCCCAAACAAAAAACATTTCATAAGGAATTTCACCTTCTCCATCTCCTTGCTGATCCAATAAATCATTAATAGAATAAGCAACATCTTCAATTACAGCAATTTTGCGAGCTGGTTTTGAAAGTTCTTTTCCTTGCGAATAATCCATTTTACCATACTGATTGAAAAGAATTTCTTGGTCAAAATAAAGGAAAAAACCACTATGATCCACAACTTTAGTTTCAACTTCACCAGTATCTACATTTACTACCTCACCCATAACATCTTCAAATTCAACTCCACACATTCGAGCATGATCCCAAGGAAAATTTGATTCTGTTTCGTAAATTACTGGTAAGATACCTTGTCGTTGGCATTCGGCAATTGCCTGTAATTTAATAGTTGATTTTCCAGTATTTGAATGACCTCTAACTAAATTAACAAAACCTTTTGCTAATCCTGGAATTTTTAATGCGTTATAAAACGCTTCTGGTAACACAATCCACTCTAACTCCTTGTCCTTTACACCATTTAAATTGTTTTTTGTTTTAAATGCGTTTGCAAAATCTTTTTTGTCAACAAACCCAGTTGACGTAACTTCTTTCTTTTTTACAGGCTGTTTATTTGCCATATTTTTATTGCTTTAAATTGTTTAAACGAAACTATTTTTTTAATTTAAAACAAAACTATTTTTAATATTTTACTTATTTGTTGAACCAAAACCACCATCTCCGCGTTTGGATTCAGATAATTCATTTACTTCAATAAATTCAATTGGAACAACTTCTTCTAAATATACTTGACCAACTCTATCGCCAACTTCAAAAGGAAATTCTTCATATAAAAATTGATTTATATTATTGTGTTGAACATTACCAAATTCATTTTTATCCCATTTATAACCATAATTAATTGGAATACAACGAAATCGAAGTTGGTATTCCCCTCGATAATCCTCATCTCCTAAACCAGGACTGTTTTGTAATACCCAATGAGTTTTAGTTAAACTACTTCTCGGAACTAATGTTAATTTATAATTACTTGGTAAAGATAGGGCAAATCCTAATTTACAGATAACAAAATCAGCTGAAACTTTTTCAATTTCAGTAACTTTTACATCCCAGCCGCCTGCAAATTCTGAGGCTCTTTCTGGAAATGAGGCATTTTCATTTAATTTTTTAAATTCTATTTGCAAAATAACTTTTTTAATGATTTAACAAAACAATGGGCGGTTACGTTGAATCTTTAAATTCAAGAGGCTTTACCGCCATATTTTTAATTTTTAAAAAGGAAGATCATCTTCGACAGGATCAGGTTCAACTTTGTTAATTTTCAAAACCTTTTTCTTTGTTTCCGATTTTACTTCTTCAATAACTTCGCCTTCTTCATTCTCAACATCTGTATCATCTTCTTCCTCTTCTTTGACAATTTTTGATTTATTTAAAGTTGCCTTATCAATCCATTTACCAGAAGGTTTATCAAACCAAGGATTAAATATTCCACTTATAATCAATTCCATATATTCAAAACTTTTAATAGTATATACTTGATACCATTTTAAATCATCCTCAACCCAAGCTTTTATTTGTGCATCATCTTCACTTAATGGTGTTTGAACCAAATTTGCAGTTAATCCGCCGTATTTAGATTTTTTATCCTTTAAATTGTATGTGATTAATAAATCCTTACCAGTTTTTAAATCAAAAATATCCATTTCATATTTTTTATTCTGAGCTTTTGCTGTTGCAATATTATCCAAAACAGCTTCAGCAACCTTCCAAAATTTAGGCCCTTCATCAATGGTTTCATCTTTTACTGTAACTCTTTCAACGCCTCTAAGAACAAAATTTGATTGTGATTTATAAGATAATGCTAATTTTTTAAGACTTTCAATTTTCGCATCATTTTTATATATTACATCTTTTTTAATTTCATTGATATTTTCTGGCTTTTCTGGTCTATTCTTTTCTATGTTATACTCTGCCCAATAACCTTCCTCTAAATCACAATAAGGGCATTCCTTATCTGTTCCTTCAGGGACATTTTTAGTATGTTTTGGACAAACAAATGATTTTCTTGCGTTATTATCCCAATGAAAATAAACTTCCTCAAAAATTTCTTCTGATTCGTTAGATAGTGGAATTAGCCTGAATTGTAACTCTTTGGTTTGTTGACCAGCGGCAAGTTTTGTACTTAGATAATTTTTTTCGCTATATGTAGCTTCTTTTTTTTCATAAGACTTTGAAGCCTTAATTTCATTTCTTTTTGCATCAAATGCATCTACTTTTTGTTCACTCATTTTATTTATTTTAATTTATTATTTTAAGTTTTTTAATTTTTCTCACTTTCCAAACAAATGTACGTTTAAAAAACGAGAAAAACAAGTTGTTTTGAATTATATTTTCGCTTATTTTAAGTTTAATATCCAAGTATACCCTTAAGTGATTGATTAACTTCATCATCCTTTATTCCGAAAGATTTATAAACATTCATAGGATTGTCGTCTAAATCAGATGGCTTAATTTCGTATTCTTTTTCTCCATCATCCTTTAATTCATATTCACCTTCGGCTTCTTTTTGTTTCCAAAAATCTTCTGGAGTTTGATTAAAAGGATCTGCAAGAGTTTGGCGTTTTTGTAACACTTCTTTAGGCGTTGGATTTCTTTTTGCTATCTCCTGTCTAATAGATTCATTATCATCATTAATTTTTGTTGTAATTCCATCTACTTTATCAGTAATAGTTGCAAGTAATTCCATCATTTGTGCGGTTTGATCCGTTAAAGCACTTACTTTATCATCTACCTGTTTTTGATCTTGTGTTAATTGAGTAACATCAACTTCTACTTCTGGTGACTCAGCTGGCATTTCAGGAGTTGGCATTTCTGGAGCTGGCATTTCTGGCTGATTATCCATAGGCATTTCAGGCATTGCGTCAGGTTGTGGACTTACATCTGCTGGTGATGAACCTTGGGCTGGGTCATTCATAGGTTCGGTTGCTGGTGGCATTGATGATGGGTCACTTTGCTGCATTCCCATATCCATTCCATTTTGCGGTGCATTTGGATCTGCTTCTGGTTGCGGATCATCATCATCTTCATCCAATAACATATCATCGTGCTTTGTAATGAATGAATATTCTAAAATCTTTCCAAATTTCCTCTTAACAGAATTTTTCTCCTGTTCGTTTAATTCTTTATATTTCATAGTTTTATATTATTAATCTTGGAGTAATTGACGGTTATCTTCCGTGATAAATACTTTATTATCTATACGTTCAATTAAACCATCTGTTTTTTTAAGAACTTTTTTATTCTTAATTTGTTGTTCACTGGTAATAGGTTGTTCAACATTCGTATTTTCTACGGGTGATGATCCTTGAATAAAAGTATCAAGATTTTCACGAAATTGTTTTGTGATATTTTTTACTAACATAATATCTAATTTTTTATATCCACCAATTGATGAATTAATTATTTAATATAAATACAGTAACATTTAAATTATTTTACTTTTTATCTCTATTTTTTTTATATTTTTGATAGATAATTGGTTATTATTTGATAGAACTAACTTATTATTATAATCAGACCAATTAATTTGATGATTTGAATAATTTACATTGCCAATATCACAACCAGTTTCGTGCTCAATTAATCTATTTAATCCGTTTATAGAAAAAATACAACCACATTTTGTATTTACAATCGTTGCATTACTAAAATGAAATTTTAAATCAATTCGTTTATCATTCTTTAGTTTGAACGTAAGTAAATAATCAAACTCATTGTCATCTATTTCATAAATGAATATAAATTCATTTTTTATATTAAATTTTTTATTAACGTAACCTATAAACCATTCAACCTTTGATTTGGGTATAAAACTCGCGATCAGCATACACTTTTTTTCATTCTCCATTATTAGTAATTATATTCCTTGTTTTAATTATTTAATTGTTTATTTTTTATAATGTTATATCATTTCTGATAATATCTCCATCAAAAGATTCTACATAATAAACGTTTCCAAGATTGGCATTTATCGCGATAGACTTGAATATATTTTTAATGGTTTCTCTTATGAATATTTGTATTTCATCAGTATTTAAGCTAAAATCATTTACTAACACATCCCAAATATTTTCTTTATTTACAAATAAAGAACACTCATCACTGTCTGTTATTCCAACCGATTTACTAATAGAAAATAATATAGCACCATTTTTACTTAGAAATATACTATTTGTGCATTTTTCATTAATAATTATGTTTGAATCATTTATTTGTGACATTAAAAAAATTTTCAACATTCTTTTAATTATATTATTATAAATTTTAACTTCTCTTATTGGTCTACCAAAATAAAAGCCCGATGAATCTTCCTTTGGTCTATTTGCGAGCTTAAAATCATTATCACAGCATATACAATTATAAAATTCTACCAATTGATTATGTGAATATTTGCTTATCTCGGCTTCCAAACGATTTTCAGAATAAGCTATTTTAAATTCCATTAGTATTCTTCTCCACACATTCCAGTTCAGTGTTTTGTAATGGCTTGGAACAAGTTCAGATTGATCTAATTCATCTTTTAAAAATTTATACATGTTATTTGATTTTTTTCCGAAATTATATTTTTATTACTTAATCTTTTTATTTTTGTTTATTCCAGATATTATTTATTTCATATTGGTAATCATTTAAAGATGTTTTATCTTCATCCGTTAAATTAAAAAATATTGTTTTATATATTTCGAATTGATATTTAGTTAAAAATATTTTATCTTCATCGGTTAAATTAAAAATTAACTTTTTATTAACTAATAAAAATATACTATGAGCAGTATAATCCCATGGTCTTGGCAACGCTATCGGACCGTATCTATGTATTTTGGTATTATAATCATCCTCGTTTATTATTTCTACTTCTAAACCCGAAGGAAGTTTTACTATATATTTTTTATCATTAATTTTATCACTAAAATAACCTTTTGGTATACCTGGTATTTTAAGTGAATCGTAAAAACATTCTGAGATATTAATTTCAATTGCCTTTTTCATTTGAGTCTTTAATTGTTCTATATAATCAAGTAACTTTAATCTTTCCATTGGTAATTCTAACAAGTTTTTTTCTATTTCGAATATATTTTCCTTAACTGCTTTTATTATTTCAATTATCAAACCATCTTTCGTTTGATTAAACTGTGATTTTTCAATCCAATTTTGTTCTGGAAATATATTTTTATCATTAAGAAAAAACATGAATAATCCTTCGAAACATCTAATTTTATTAAAACTAAATTGTTTGATGATATTATCTTCATCAAAACAAAACCAATTATTAATTTTATGAGAAGCAAAATTAACTACTAAACAATCATAGTTCATATATTTAAATACAATATTGGTATTTAAAACGTCTAAAAGGTTTTCTATTTGAATTGTTTTTTCTTGCATATATTGATTCTTTATAATCTCCATTGATTTATTTTTTTTATTTCAAATATTATTTAACTTCGTATGGACAAGTAATAGTGTATTTTTTATTGAAAGTATTATAATTCTTTTTGTAGTTAACTATTGTTGTTAAATAGTTAGACTCATAAATTGTGTCTTTACATGTGGTTTTAATCTCAAAGTCTATAGTATATTCAAATTTTATGTTACTCTCTAAGCTTTTTATTATATCATTTTTACTTGTTTTTCTTCCAATATTTAAATATGTTTTATTAAATATAACATCATGTATGAATTCGTATTGAATATCTCGTTCAGATAATATTAGGTTTACTCCGTCCCTTAAATTCTGTTTTAATTCATCTTCAATAGATTTTATCATTTGAATTGTTTTTTCTTGCATATAATTAATTAATAATTTGTTTCAAGTAAGGAATTAATTTGTTATTTTTTTGTTTAATATTTATTTTTATTTCTTTATCCAAAAAGTCTTCATTGAAGAAAACATTATTTTTATTGGAATATAAGATTCGATATACTTTTTTTCTTTCAATTTTTAAAAAATCTATTGCGTTAAAATCTATTCCTATTATTTTATTATTATCAAATATGTAAATAAACGAATTGTTTTTAATATAAATAGAATAAACATCCGTTGAAATTAGTTTCTTAATAATATTTTTTATTAAGCTTTGTTTGCAGGTTAAAATATTTAAAAACTCGTACAATATCTTATTACCAATGCATTCAATGCAAATTTCAATAAATTTTTTAATATCTTCCTCATAGTCTACTCTACGTTCTTTTTTTGTAAACGTCCAATATACGTTTTCTGATATTTGCTTTTCTAAAATTGATGGCCTATTATCCCCGTAAATAACCTTTACGAACTCCCATCCTATTATCAAGGTTGGGAGTTCAGGTTCTATGTTATTTATATCTTTTATTAAATTAAATAATTTGTCGGCTTTGATGTCGACCTGAGAAACTATATTACCAATGTGCATTCTAAAACATTTATTGATGAGTAAAAGTGGCTCGGTCACTGACTTTATGAATATAATGAACCTAAATAAATTAAACTAACCGAACCACTTTTTATTTAATTGATATTTTTTTAACATGTCTTCCACCCAGTAAAACCATAAAAGCATATTCCTTATGGTGTTATTGAACCTAATTTTAGAGTGTCTTCCACCAACATCACCTGATCTTATAAACATAACATGGTGTTATTGAACCTAATTTTAGAGTGTCTTCCACCACGGTCTTTATAAAGGATTGAGTATCATCGTAATTAAGACCGAATTTGTCATGAAAAACTTTCCAAATCTTATCATGATCAACATAAAAAAACCTTATTTCTTTATTTTCTGGATACTGATATAATTCAAAAATTATTTCACCATCTTTTTTATAAAATACTGATTTAGGGTATTTTTGTTTTTTGACTATCATTAAATCAGTCAAAAAAGGCTTAAAGAAATCTTCAATTTCTTTATTTTTGTTCAAATCAATGTTAATTTGTTTATCACACCTCGAATCTACCACGATCTCATTTTTATCGTTAAAACTAATCACATAAGGTTCATTATTTCTTTTAAAAATGTCTTTTACAAAAACGATAACATCTATTAAATTTACATTTTTCCATTCCATAATTTTTATTCGTGTTTTTAAAATGATTGTTTTCTTTTATCGCCACGATTTTCATATTATTTTATCATTGCTTACGTGAATTATTTTTTATTTATATTATTCTATTCACCAACTCAAGTAATATACTGGTGTTATTAATACATTTTTGGAGTGTCTTCCACCTGATATTAAAAATATCTAACTGTAGACGACGGTGTTACTGTTCCCAATTTTAGAGTCTCTTCAACTTCACCCTTTATAAAAGACCTAATTTCATCGTCATTAAGATTGAATTTACTATTAAAAACTCCCCATATTCTACAATAATCAACCAAAAAACGACTAATTCCTTTATTATTTGGATTCTGTTGTAATTCAAAAATAATTTCATCATCTTTTATGTAAAACACTGAGTTAGGATAATCTGGGGTTGTAAATATCATTAAATCAGTTAAGAAAGATTTAAAGAAATTTTCTATTTCTTTTCTTTTATCTTGCTCATTTTTTAATGGTAAATCCACCTTACTAAATATATCATATTTTTTAATATTATATTTCTCAGTAAATTCAATAACATCTTTATAGCTTCGATGTCTTGTTGCTCTACCTGTCCGATAATTTAAAACTAATAAATCTTCAGTATTTTGATTTAACTCATATTCTTCACTAACTTGTTCTTTATATATTGGTGTCATAATCTTGTTTAATCAATCGAAACAAATGTACGTTTAA
>Ga0302268_1001956_pt1 | contig 10219 bp, 8 predicted proteins | sample III_Bog_E2_1_FD_194554 | JGI IMG/M metagenome (GOLD analysis project Ga0302268, IMG submission 194554) | Peat permafrost microbial communities from Stordalen Mire near Abisko, Sweden - III_Bog_E2_1 | ecosystem: Environmental > Terrestrial > Soil > Wetlands > Peat | place: Sweden: Abisko...
TACTCATTATTGGATGCAGCCATTAACAACTCTCGGATTATATAGTCCTTGCGGTCCAACTATATCGATATCATTAGTAAGCGCATCATGAGGTCTTGAGAATCGAGGGAGGAAGATTTGATTTCTATTGAGCGCAGCATTGTCAATCCACGAGTACTACTGGGACTGAGGTTGAGATCTGGGCGCTGCTGTGGCAATTTCCTGCTGTTCGTATCAAGCATTTAATTATACAAAGGGAATCATATTGAATTAACTCTGATTTAAAATTGAAAGAGATGATTTCATCCATATATATGTGAGTTTGCAGTTGTAAAAATAATAGTAAAATCTGCCCACTTTTATTTTCTCCTCTTAAAGTTCAACCGTGCTTATAGATAGCTTCTGATTGTTATCAGCTTGTTATTAGATTGCTATCGATTAATACAATTATCTCACTATATTTTTCTAAGCTCCCTCGGTTTTATCTTGGAGTATCTTTATTTCCTAGTCAGATTTATAGGATATAATTTATTTATTGAAGTTGATTAATAATCAATGGGAAATCATTTTGCAAAGTTGTTTTCTTCACTCTTCTCCAAAAAGGAATTGCGAGCACTAATGCTTGGACTTGACGCGGCTGGCAAAACCACCATTCTCTACAAACTTAAACTTGGTGAGGTTGTCTCATCAGTGCCCACAATCGGATTCAACGTCGAGACTGTCGAGTTTCAGAAGGTTAAATTTACTGTTTGGGACGTGGGAGGACAGGATAAAATCAGACAGCTTTGGAAACACTACTATCAAAATACACAGGCTCTCATCTACGTGGTGGATTCTTCCGATAAGGAAAGAATAGAGATAGCAAGAGATGAATTGCAAAAAATGTTGCAGCAGGACGAACTCAAAGATGCTGTGCTATTGGTGTTGGCAAATAAACAAGATATGTGCGTGCTGAGCGTGAATGAAATTGTGGAAAAGTTGGGACTGCATTCGATGAGAGGTCGAGATTGGAACATTCAAGGTTGTTGCGCCTTAACGGGCGATGGCTTGCATGAGGGTTTCTAGTGGCTGAGCAAGGCAACTTCCAAAAAGAAATGATGATTCTTGTTAATTGAAAGCTGATGTTATCAGTGAATGACTTTAGGACATATCAGCATAGATTAATTTTATTATTCTTTTAAATTAATGACTTCTCCAGCAATATTACCCCAGAGTTTTTGATATTGGAGTGATCAAAGCATGCGAAAACGCAGGATTATAATTATTATTGAGAATATTAATCCTTAAGATAGATAATACTAATATGTTAATGATAAATCAACCTATAACAACTCCTTTGCCTTTGAATACTTCGAAAGTGCCGTTATCGTTGTTTTTTCTCTTCTGATCATATGGTATATTTCCATAATTAACGTTATAGTTTGCATTTACGTTCGCCTCGTCATTAGGCGAGGCTGCAGGCCCAGTTTCCTGCTGTTGGAAGTAATTTCGCAAGGCTGGATTTTAGTTATAAGCAATAGCCTTAAACTCTTTATAGGGATAAAAACAAAATACCAGACAAAAGCAATAGTAAGCAAAGCTAAAGATAGAATCGACAAAGGCGAACATGTCCATCCCCGAATAAGTTGCCAAGTTGCTCCCCTGCTGTATGGGTGTCAGGAAGTACACCATAAAATCAACTGCAAAGAAAATGCTGATGAAGATATAGATCATAACCATTTGGTAGCTGACCTGTCTCTGCACCATGTAGAGTATAAGAAAGAAAAATATACCAAAGATGGCCTCACGTAGGAAATAATTGTACGCCACAAAATTAAGAATTACCACGATAGCCTGTATGATCATCAGCACTCGAATTATGGTTACATGAAGACGGGCATTGTCCGTTGAGGGTTATACTGCAGGCCCCAGACACATTATAATAATAATTTCCAAATTTTACTCAATATAAAATCATAGTTTAAAGTAAGAGCTCCGGATTCACTCGTTGTTTTGTTGCTCATTGGGGTCAGAACTGCAGAAGCTCGCGAAAAAATAAATCACCTTTGCGAAGCAGCCGACTTTGTGAGATCCTTTGTTGGGAATTTGCTGAATTTCTATTTTTTTTCTGCTACCTTGACTCTCAGTTTTCATAAAGAGGTTTTTTAGTTTGGCGGCTGTTCGAGAGAGGAAGTTGGTGTTGTGGTCGCGAAGATTGGCTTGCTCAAGGTCAAATCGCAAGTTTTATAAGACAGAGGAGAAGATCTACATCTTTTTGGCGTTCATATTTTCAGTTTCAAATGCCTTGCCTTTATACAATGGAAGTTTTTATACATCACCATCCTTTTGCTCCGAGATTAGAGAGAATAAATCATTTTCATTTGATCCATTATAGCAATTCTTCAAGCAGATTTTGGCAGATTTATGCTGAAGGATAGGGAAAGATAATAAAATTGACAGCTCAAGCATCTTTAGGCTGCTCTAGGAGGTTAGGCGAGAGATGAGATATTGCTCGATGGGAGCCATCTATGAAAAACAGCAGTAATACTCAAAAGTTAGTGCGAGTTATCCTAAAAATTCAAAATCGAAGTCCTTGCTTAAGATTAGCTCCTGGCCCATCATAATTATATGCATGCAGCAAAAGGTTAGCAAATTGCTGAAAGCAGGCAATTCAATAGTTAAGACTTCCTCATTGTTATAATGTAGCAAGTTCTTGAAGAACTCATATTTTTACAGTTCTTGTCTACAGCTTCTAACTTTACCAATAACTGCATTACCCCTTTTCAGGACAATTGTTAAGTCACTAGCAATATGGCTTTCATAAAAATTCATTTTTTTGTAGAATGCTTACGAAGAAAGCACTTCAGGTAAGCTAATCTTAGGAATTTGCATGTTTTAGGAAAGCGTGATAAAATTAAAATCTTTAAGGTATTATCCATCGTACCCACCAAAGATGAGTAGGGAGTGACCGATTATGGCCGATGCGTGTCTTCTTCTGGGTTTAGGGCTATTTGAATTTGATACACTGACTTCTCTGAGGATGTTAGTTGAGGGATCTAATTCTAATAGTTCATTGCTATCATTGGTGAGACTAATTCTTCCCCCACAAATGTAAACTTTCCCCTTAAAGACATCACAGGAGTGCCCCCATCTTTCTAATGCTTTGCTGTTAGTTGCAACTATCTCCCATTTAAATCCATTGTACTGATTCTTTTCCGTCAAATTGGTGAGATTGACTTTGTAGATGTCTCCTAGCAGCAAGTAGTTTCCATAACAACCACCAATTATAAACATTTAATTGTTGATTAGTGCTGAACCATGGAATCTTCTGCGAGATGCTTTAACTCCTGCTTCAAATTACAGTTATTTCCATTGGTTAGTAAGGATGTTGTAGGCCCAAGTATCATCTAAATCCATGTTGGCCACTCCCTCACCTCCGAAAACCACTAAATATGGATACAAGAATTATCCGCTGTGGTATGTCCTTTCCCAAGGTGCGGCTAAAGTTTCAGTAGGTGTAACTTTCCTCCAAGTCAGTGTGTTTAGACTAAGAATACATAACGAATTAAAGCGTTGCTTGCTTGCAGAGCCTCCGCCGAAGATTATGACTTCGTTATCTATTTGATTGTAGTGTAAGGTATAGTTAGATCTAGGCTCAGGGTAAGTTCCTTTTGTCTCCAGTTGACGCCATTGATGTGAGTGAGCGTTAAATATCCACAGATCATTGAGGTACTCACCTTCATCTGAATGTTTTCCACCGAACCCACCGAAAAGAAGGAGCTAATGATCATTAATTTTGACCAGACGGTGCCCCCAACGTTGCTCTGGAATGATCGAATTCTCTCCATAAACAACATTCTGCCAAACCAAGTTGAGATTGTTTTCCATTATGCTTCTAAAGTTTAAAATTCTAAATGTATTATTCTAAAACATTTATCTTCACGAATATTCCAAACAGTTTGCTCCGTAATAATTATTTACCCACATCCAAACCTCTTTTCTTGTAAATTTACTCGAAGATTAATCTACTCTTAACAACTGGAAAATTACCAGTAATCAAATATTTTGTGGATGTTTGGGTGGTTTATTTTACATTTGTTCGTCACTAGCCATATTCCCTCTCACTTTGATTATAATGGTTATAGATGATCAAGCGCCGAATTGACGTCAACTAACTTAAAAAAGTAGCAGCCAAGGGCAAAAAAATGCGCGCCATCACCGTAAAGTATGAAACTGTCCTTTCCTACTTCAAACAGAAGGATGCTAAGGATCTGCCTGTCTTTCAGCTTAATTTTACAACGCTCATCAACGATTTGCTCGCACAACTCGCCGCCGTTTAGTTTGTCAATAAACTTGAAAAAGAAAGCAAGGATCCTCTCAAAATAATGCCAATAATTGGCTCAGTTCTCAAACTCTAAACTTTTTAGCTAAAAACCTTATCTAAGGAGTATCCGATTCAATAGCTATGCGCCTGTCTGGTGGTGGAGGGGAGTGAGAGGAAGGCCCTCAGCATTATCCGGAGTAAGCTGATGAGTTTCTTTAAACATTTGCGCTCGATTTACAGTGACTTTTGTTATTGCTCTGGGGAAAAACTGATCGTCGAGTCCAGCGAGTTAAAATTGCTGTACTAGATATTTTTGGGACAGTGGAAGAAAAGCGAAGAGAAGGGAAAGCTAAACGAGTCCTAGAAGTTGGAGCGCAGACTATGTCGATCTTTGTATTTCTTAGGTATTTTAATCGAAAATAACATTCTTGAGGAAATCGATAATACGGAGAGGAAAAAGAGAGAAGAGGAGGAAGAGTGTGGCACGCGCAGTTAGCATAAAAAAAATATCAAGGGCGTCGCACAGCAAGGGTCGACCGTGCATAGCTTCGCTTCTTTAGATCCCAGCACGTTATCTCTGCGACTCAAATCTTAAGCTAGTCAATAAGACCATTTCCCCAGCAATAACATCTCTCTTTACTCTGAGAAATCGTAAAAGATTGTCAGTCGCTTTCGTTTCCAACTGTGGGAAAAAGCGTAGCTCAAACAGCTCAAGTTTACAGTTGATATGGAGAAAGGAGCAACAAAGGAGATGTAGGTTCATAAATATGAAATTAACTATCTCTCTAATGATGTATAAAACATCCTCATAGAACAGGCCTTCAAGATGCAGAAATTCAGTGATAGTTGCGAACGAAATGAAACTGTCTCACCGCATCAATACTGTCTGGTTGATTACGGCAACCCAAGTAATGGGCAGTATCATCCATATCATCCATATCCTCAAGTAATTAATCAACTAGGTAATCTACCAGGATTACTTCAGTATAATATTGGCACCATTCATCAAGTGCCCATGCTTCAGATTGGAGTTCATTCAGGAGTGAATACTGAAATCAGTCAACTAAAACGTAGTAGCTTGGGTTCTCCCAATTTGGTCGAGACTAGAAAAAACGATAGATACTAATGATTTGATTGATACCAGCTTTCCTGAATTAATATAGTTATAAAGAATCCACTTAATATATATAGGAAAACTCTTTTTATCCATTATTCCTTTTTGATTTATCCCCCTGTTATATAAACTTTAACCTTATATTCAAATGAATTAGACTGACTCTCTAAAATACGAATTGGTGTAGAATTTTATTGCAATCGTCAGAAACGCACAGACCAGGCAAGAGTTCATGAATAGAGTTCAGGAATTCGATACGAGGTAAGGGTTCTTGTAATGCAGATTCATAGAAGAACAAAACGTACCGACCAACATGATGGAAAGACCCAAGTCAGTTTAAAAATTACCGCCAATGCCACAGGAGAAACCAAGAAATCCCTTTCGCACTCAAATGGATGAGTAACTATTGAAATACTCAGTTATAGACAACCCAGCAACAGCCAAATGCAACCATCTGAAATGAATCAGTTCTCCCAAGGTAATGCCCAAGGAAAAGCTGTTTACTCTCGCACAGACCAAAACTTTTATAGAGGTTCGACTCCTCCAACTTTGCTTAAAAACTAAGGATACGCGCAGCAGCTACAAAATCAAAATAATACTAGCTTTGGTTACGGAATGCCAAACAATCAGCAAAGCTACAATAATTATGGTAACAATGGGATGGGAGTATTAAATTATAACGCTTACAGTCAAAAGGAATATGATGATCTCAAAGAACAGTTTTTTAGACAGCCAAATATGCCTCGACCATAGCCATATCAAGGAGACAACTCATACTTGGGTTCCAGATTAAATGAAAATTCTGCGAATTATCCTCAGATGAGATCAGGTTTAGCAGTGAGTTCCAGTACGGAATTGCTGTCAGCCCAAATTCCTAAACCGAGTGGTCGAGGGCAAAACCCCTTCATGCGCCAATGATAGTTATTCTACGTTCGAATTTTTGAATGAATCGCTTCTTGTCGATGACGAATGAATTAAGCGAAATAACAATGTCAAATACCTTTCAACTAGTGATATTTTCTATCCCATTGCATCGGATGATCGGGAAATGGCTTAAGTTATCAAGTGTATTTACTATTATAAGAACTTTTAATCATAAATAGGGGTTATGTGGCTATAAATAGAGAAACACAGATCAACACCTTCAGGCTCGGTTGAAAGGATTCACATGGCGAATTAGGGGCTTTCTAAAGTGTTTGTTGAAATAGCGGTATTGTGCTGACTATTCTTTTCCGTGTTTCGCTTGAAACATCTCTTGACATTCATTCCCTGAAATAGATTTTGGGGGTTGTCCTGAAGTTTTGAACAGACTGAGGCGATACCTTCCTGATCGGAAAGGCAATCGATTTCAATTGGAGATTTAACTGCCGCTCTTTGCTAATACCTGCTTCTGCGTATTTCCTCTTGGCTCATAGTGCATCCCATTTTCTACTATTTTTATTTATAAACAACTTCTTGAAACATTCCGTTTATTGTTGGAAATGGTATAAAATCGGATGAAATCTGTCAATGCTCAAAACCAAGGGTAGTGAAGGTAACATGTCACTTATTTATAATAAATAGTGGTGGTAAATTCCTCTTGAGCTTTGGTTAATTCTATTAAAACCTTATTTTGTTTTTAACAGATTCATCAAATTTTGCAAATCATTAAATATTATGCGATTTTCATCGTTCTTTTTTTAAGTTATTTGAATGCTTCTCAATTTGTCGGCTAAATTAATAATTAAGTTCTCTCATTTATTTTATTACTGTGTTGCGTTAAGATGAAATGCCAGGAAATTTAGAAGCAAATTAGTAAACGACTGTGGGATAAAGAAGTACAGATTATTCTAAATTAGGAAGACCAACTTCTGCTCGACGTTGTAGCCAAGTTTAAAGTCATCAAATGGTCACAAGTCGCAGAAGAATTCAATAAAATTACTACACAGCTCAACGCTTAGAATTCATCGCATCTTCTCAGCAAGCGTACCAATAAACAATGCCGTGAGCGGTACTTTTACTGTGATATAGTTGGCAGAATCATCTAAATCCATAATTACGAAACGATCTGCCTTGGCTACCCGAGTAACGTTCTCTTCTGTTTAAACTGTTCAAATAATACTCGCATCAATGGTGCAGAATCAGTGAACAGCTAGCAGAGGGTGGTTTTGCCAAGAGGGGTGACAACAACATAAAAAACTATTTTTATTCTGCGATTAAGCGTGCAATTCGGCAGATCAACACCTACATTCAGAATCACAATAGGAACATTAAGAAGAGAAAGAGCTAACTTTACAACTACCATCAGAAATATGCCTATAAGAAGAGACTCAGTCTCGAAAGATAAATTATCGAAGCAAATGTACCTTTGATTAGAAATAACGAGGAAACCATTGCAGACAGTGTGGAAGGAGAAGAACTTAAAATTATAAGGGAATTGGATCAGGATATCATCAATAAAATATTACTGATCGCAGAGCTTAAAGGAGAAAAGAAGTTTACTGTCACGAAGGAAGAGTTTCAGGCTGATGCCTGCATCCTACGAAACACAATTATAGACTTCTTGGAGGACTAAACGACGCTTAACAGTGAGCAGGCAGTCGTTTTTGCCCGTAATCTATTGTAGATCAGTCGTAAATGTAAGCGCAAAGCTCAAAAAATAACAAAAGATACCCATCCTTCCGAAGCCCTCCAGTTGTATCTAACAGATAGTTAAATGATGAAATAATAGGAAGGATAAAGATAAAATGAGTTGAATGATTTCAATGATAAAATTTCAGTGGAGGTGAGGCTTAAAAAATCAGCGGGGTAGAATGAGCTATTGAACAATAAACCTTTCAATGAAAAAGAAATACTGGAGAAGTTGATGCTCAATGAAGAAGAAAAACCGAATAAACCACCTGCCACAATTCCAAACAATCAGGCTGAAGAACACTCTAACTTCTTTCAAAATGCCTATACGGGTACTTCCGAAGCCATGCGTTCCTTTCTCGAGCAAAGCAGTGAATTCCTCTACAACAGTGGTCAATATTCCCAATATTCTCAAAAATACGCGGGCATCCCTCAGTATAACTTTGATCATTTAACTTTCGGACAGGGTGATCTCAAATCATTAAATTTTGGAGAAATGATTGATAGTCGGGAAGTCAAGAATACTGATCCTGCAAGAATAATGGATCGTGAAGAAGCCTGCTCCAATATGGCCCAGTTCAATTTCCTCAGTTCTATTCGGGAAATTAAGCCAGTTAATAATATGATGGAGTCACAGGCATTTGATTTCGATATTGGAACACCTGCTGGATCCTTTGTTCCACACTCTTACCTCAGGCATGATATGCAGCTCTAACAGCCTTCAGGTAGCGAGCAGGATCGTCCTCATTTCTTTAGTAGTCAAGCCTATCTACAAAATCGCGAGTCAGGTTCGCATCATTCTATTAATTCACGTCGCTCCAATAATTCAAAACGTTCCGTCAATTCACGTCGTACAAAAAAGGAAGGATAACGTGAGGAATAAGGAGGACTGGAGCTACTGGGTTCTCAACAACTATTGCGTCGCTCTTGGGCTTACTCTTAGAATCGCGGAGAGGGGCGTGGCTGTCTATTTAATTCCAGTGACTATTAGATCAAGCATGAATTTCCTATGGATTTGAAAATCAGCAGTAATTTTCACCCTTTTCAGTGATAATAGTTTTTAATAGGATTTATATTTAACTATTCTTTAATCCACATTGCCCATATTTATTTGCAGGATTCAGTTTGATAATAGACTCACTTGTTTCTCTTATATCATTTAATATGCCAAGATAGGCAAACGTATAAAAACTCGCTGACGATCCGGATCTGTAGGCCTATGAGCTTAAACCTATCGAAAACTATGGACTTTCTCTTCTACAATCCATGGGATTCACTCCTGAACGAGGTATTGGCCACAACAAAAAGAATGCTCTCTCTGAGCCGCTTGTGCTAAAACCACGTCCTCGAGGACTTGGCTTGGGAGCAGAACAATAATCATCAGCTCAAAAGGCGCAGTTTTAAAAAGGTAGTTTGGTGCTAATTACTTGTCAACCTCATGAAGGTTTGGTGGGATTGGTCTTGGAGGTGAAGGAGGCATAATTAGTTGTCTAATTACAAAAAAGTGGATCTGTTGTTAAAGTAAACCGCTAAAAAGTTAAGCCTTTGTCCCCTGAATAAGCAAAGGCATTATCTAAGTCCAGCCAAGAATAGGAGAAAAAACAAAAGAAATTGAAGTGGGTCGTCCCGAACATCAGAGTAAAGATAGTGGATAAATATTCGAAGTATTATTTAAAAAAGGTAGTAATTACTGAACTGCTCAGTGATCGAGAGTTTGAGTGCTTATACATTGACGACCAAAACCACAAAATATTTCTTCGTGAGTTAAGAGAAAAAGATTTGCAAACGTCAGTTCCAAGAGTGGGAGAAAATGCTATAATTCTCAGAGGCAATCACTGTGGAGAGCACGCTGTAATCTTTCAGCGGGAGAAAAAGAGTGAAAAACTAATTGTGCAGACTGTCGGGGAATTATAATTGCTAACTCTAACTGAGGATGATGTCGCTGAGTATGTCGATTTTTGAGCGTTGATTTTATGAATAAATAATGTATTAAGCTTAGTTATTTCGATAAGATTAAGAATGACTGTTTTTTATTGATCTTTCCTGCATATCAATAGATAACGATATTTCATGATAAGCAAAAAAAGGATTTGTTCTCAGGATACAAAACATCATCGGAGTTTATTATTTGTATTGATATATTTGTATCAGTGTCGGTAGAAATATTATCGACATTTTTTTTCATAAAAATGTGAGCAGTCTAATTAAAAATA
>Ga0302268_1001957_pt1 | contig 10191 bp, 6 predicted proteins | sample III_Bog_E2_1_FD_194554 | JGI IMG/M metagenome (GOLD analysis project Ga0302268, IMG submission 194554) | Peat permafrost microbial communities from Stordalen Mire near Abisko, Sweden - III_Bog_E2_1 | ecosystem: Environmental > Terrestrial > Soil > Wetlands > Peat | place: Sweden: Abisko...
AAATCTTACGAATAAATGAAAATAAAATTTAAAAACTACCCACAAGTCTTTAAAATCTATAAAATCTAAGAGAAGTTTATGCACATAGTAATCTAATTACGACTATTGTTCCCTTCTGCAATTGCAAAAAGCTTTAATACTTAGACATTCCGTGGAACGCAATTTAAAAAATTCCAAAATAATTCTAAAATATGGTCAATCTCTCTTATTGTAGCGTTAGAAGTAATAAAATCTCGCAAATATAAGCCTAATTTTCACATCTTAAAAAATTAAAATAATTCCGTTTTTCAGATAATCCATTTATTGGATTTCCTCTCCAGCTCAACAATGCCCCTGATTTAAAAATAATAAAATTTTAGCGGGCAAATATTACAATATGGTAATCTATAGAACTTCCATCATTAAAAAGACTTAAGTTAGAAGGTGGACAGCTTGCTACTTTGTAGAATATTTAGGGCATAAAAAGTGTAGTTGACTTAAATTTAAAAAGCAATAAGCTAACTAAACTGACAGGCGACTTCAATTTGTTAAAGAATTTGACCATTTTAAATATTGAATCCAATTAGCTCATTGAATTGTCTTAAAATTTTGGAGAGTTGCCCAATCTCCAAGAACTTTATATGCAAGGAAATCAACTCACACATCTCCCAACTTCTTTTTCGAAGCTTAAAAAAATAAAAATACTCAATTTTAGTCAAAATAAATTTACTTTGCTGCAGCCATAAATATTTAGTTTGAAATCCTTATAAAAATTGCTGTTTGCTTCAAACATGATAGAATAAATACCTTCACTAGTTGGAAATTTGGTAAATCTTCAAAATATGGATATAAGTATGAACGAACATATTACTAGATTGCCAGATTAAATAAATAACCTGAAAAAGTTAAAATATTTCAATTATGATGGACTTTGTTTTGATAGTGTTCCTATGGGGGTATTTTTGAGTGGATTAGATCTAAGTTTCAGGAAGATAAAGAGTATTCCTTAAAATTTATGTTTAAATTAAGAAGTTGAAGCGCTTTTACTGCATAGTAATGAGATAGAAACTCTTCCTCAATCAATCACAAATTTAGTAAATTTAAAATAACTCAATCTTTCTTCAAACAAACTGACATAATTCAGCGAGTTCATTTTTAATTTAGTCAACTTAACAAAGATATAGATAAACAATAATCAAATCAACTTTCTTCCTAATAAATTTAACAAATTGCCGAAACTTAAGACGCTAACTGTTAACGATAATTTAATTACAAACATTCCCAATACGATTGAGCCCTTATTCAAAAATAATTTAACTTTTGTATTTTATAGCAATCCTTTATAATCCATTCCAGATTGGTTTTTCACTGTTTCTCGTCAATGTTCAGATTCCTCAATATTTCTATCTAATTTAAAACTTCATGAACTCCCATCTCTCAAATTAAAAACAACTGGATGTACAGAGATAAATCTGAGTAACAATAATTTTGAGCATTTTCCTCTCCAATTCGTAGAGATGGGTAATTTGTAGAATATTGATCTAAGTAATAACAAAATAAAAGCAGTGAGTTAATAAATTTCAAAATTGGAAAAATTAAGTGAACTTAATCTCAGTGATAATGAGCTTTAAATTTTACCTGAAACTTTTGGACTGCTTAAAAATTTAAAGAAATTTAGCATTTTAAATAATCCCTTGAAAAAACTTCCCTCAAACTTCGGAGATATTGTATTCAATTCTTTATCTATTTCTGCTCAATGTTTTAAATAACTTTCAATTACAAATTCCCTTCAATTTATTCAAACAAATATGTTAGATTTAAGTAATCAAAATTTATGTTCACTTCCGTAGTGCATCGGCGACATTAAATATGTGAAATAACTCTTGCTGTCAGGAAATGCTATATAAAAGCTTCCTTAATCTTTGGGAAAGCTCAATAATTTATAATAGCTTACAATAAACTCTCAACCGCTGGATTCTTTGCCTGAAAGTATTGGAGATCTGATTAATCTTTCAAAAATATGTATCTGTTCATCCAATATTAGGAGGCTTCCATCAACTATTGGAAAATTAAAACAATTATAATTTTTATTTGTTTATGAGAGTGCTCTCGAGGAACTTCCTTAAACTTTAGGTTAACTGTAGAATTTAAAGGAATTAATAGTTCGCAATAATAAACTATCCAAAGTACCTGACTCTATTTCTAAATTAAGTAATCTAACAAGCATTAGCATCAGAGTAAATCAGCTAACATAGTTTCCTCTAAGTGTATGCAAATGCACAAAATTGAAGGAAATTTATTTCCAAAATAATTTGATCACAAAGATACCTTTAGAGTTGTCATAATTGTCTAACCTATAAAAAGGGATGTTATTACTAGAAGCTAATCCTATTTAAACAATTGAATGTATGTAGTTTGTACTACAAAAAGGAAATTTTAATACAACTCAATTGGCCAATGAGGTTAAAAACAAGGAAAATAAATTATAGCAGTCCGATCAATCTTGATTAACTTGCCAATTATTTAACTTATTATATATCGTCAATTATTAATTTCATTGCATTTCTATCGTTACTCTTATAAATTTAGTGATCTGACTCAGAGAAAGACTGAGTGACACGAAGTCTGATTTATCACTAACAAATAATAAAAAATGCGGATATTTGCCATATGATTAACAGCCTTCCCACCAAACTTTTTTTATCAAATGATTTTAATTTATCAAATGAAATATTATAAATATTTTATCAACAATAAAATTATGAGGTTAATAATCCTTCTATGCCTTTTTGGGATCATCTTGTCTTACAATGATCTCAGCATCCAAGTAAATGATTGCAGAACTGTTATTGGCTGCCTCAACTGCGCAAAGAACAAAACTAGATGTACTGCTTGCAAATAGGGTTCACGTTTTAATCCTCCTGACAGCAACGGTCAATGCAACTGCCAGACTAATTTGTATTTGTCATGGGATAAAACATATTGTGATGCTTGTTAAGTTATTATTGTTAATTGCGCTTCTTGCATTACAGATAGTGCTAATCGTTCCACGAACTGTCAAACATGCAAAGCCACATTTTCTCTTTAAAATAACAGATGCACAAACTGTTATAGCGAATAATCCTACTGCATTAAATGCAGATCTTACAATTATTGCTAATAATGTGGTGGCAATATTCATTATCTTGCAGATGGTGTATGCGTGCGCTGCTATTAGAAGGTATAAGGATGTTTGACCTGTTATTTGTTAGACCAAAATGTTACGTGCTATTCATGTGACTCTTAGCATTACTACGATAAAGATACTAAATTATGCATCTCTTGCACCAAAATCGATATCAATTGCTAGAATTGTCGAAATTACTCTTCCTGCTCGTGGTGCAAACCAGGATATTATTTATCAGTTACGACTTGCCTACCTTGCTCTCAAATAAATGTTAATTGTGTAAAATGTCGCCAGGCCTACTCTTGCGAGGAATGCGTTCAAGGATATTATCCTTAAAATTCAGCCTGCAGACCTTGCTCAGCAATGGATGCTAACTGCCTCAATTGCAATAAATCATCTTGCACTTAATGCAGATAAGGATTAATTCCTTCATACTATGCTTGTATAAAATGCTCTCAGCTCGACATCAACTGTAAAACATGTAGCTATTAATACTCCTAATCCCAATGCTAATAATGCAATCAAGGATATTTTCCTAACGGTACAAAGTGCCTATCTTGCTCCACTTTAATTTTTAATTGCAATAGCTGTGAGAATGAAACTGTATGCTTAGGCTGCAACGATGGATACTATCTTCAAGGTACATTATGCATTCCTTGTCAACTTAGCAACTGCCTAGCATGTGATAATCAGAGAAATTGCATTCGCTGCGCTGATGGACAATAGTTAATTGGAGGATTTTGCGAGCCTAAATAATCCAGCAATTCCACTACCCTCATTATCGTGAGCGTCGTAGGAGGAGTAATCATTTTCGCTCTATCTTTGAGTAATATTTAAATTACTTAGTTATAGCTGTCATGATTTATCGGAAAAAGAAAAAATCAGCAAGTATTCTCACTAATCAAGAGAGTTGTTCAGACTACTAACAAATCAAATGATTAGCCAATATCGAATACATCCATTATAAATTACTGTATATTTGCTGCTAAGCAATGAGAAATCTAACTCTTTGTGTATATCTGTTGAACAGAAATAATTGGATTCTCTTTTGAGAACATTTTGAACTTTCTCTTTTTTCTTCCTGAAAATTAATAAAATTATTAATATCTTTTTATATTTGGGCAAAGAATTAATAATACTGAGTAGCTAGCCTTACTTAGTGAGAAGATTTATTTGCGAGAGTGTTATGATTAATGGTAGGATTTTATTAGTTATTTTTAATATCGAATTATAAACTGGAAGAGTAAAGCAAATCCAAGCTAAGTTATGAAATAAATGATTTATGGTTGATTTATTATCAGTTTATTGCTTGTAATTCTATCATTTTTCTTGTTATTGATAAATATGTTTCATAATATCAGTATTTTTAGATAGTTTCATAGCATAATAGTTTTAGTAATTTATTGCACCCGATAAATTGATTTTTAAACATATTCAACTCGAGATATTATTTTTTTAAAACATGATAGTGTTATTAAACATTAAAAATTGGCAAATATAACGAATAATTCGCTTTAATAGGATTAGGCCTATAATAATAGTATTTTATTATTCAAATATTAATGATGTTAATTAAAATGTAAGCTATTTTCCAGAATATCTTAATACCAAAAGGAGTACTTGCTGTCAATAAACCATTGTTTTAATCTCTATCTCATCATCATGAACTAAAATCATGGCCAAGGTCAATTTGGAGGATATGAATATACATCGAAAGGTCAACGTACACAAAGTCAACTTCACTCTCATGCCTCAGAATGTTTCCTTGTGACTTGCATGGACTTCAGGCTTATTGATGACACAGTGCGCTTTATGGATTCGTTGGGATACAACAATAATTATGATCAATTTGTTCTTGCTGGTGGCAGTCTCGGTTTAACTCAGACAAAATATCCTCATTGGGGTGACTCTCTGCTTGATCATATGCATATTGGAAAAGATCTGCATCACTTCAGGGAAATAATTTTTATCGACCATAAAGACTGCGGAGCCTACAAGATGTTCTATCCAAATTGTACTCCCTAATAAGAGGTGGAACATCATCGCAAGCATATGCAACAAGCTCATGATGTGCTGTCACACAAATTCCCAAATTTTAAGTTCAGAGGATTTCTTATGGATCTTTAGGGCATTTGTTCTCCAATTTTTGTGGAAGAAAGAGTCAAGATTCAATCGCACGAAATAGTTGAGGATCATTTTCTTACCCACATCAAGCATTGATTAGACAGATTCTTATTTTATCTATAAATCAAAAAAATGCTTGCTGAATGATAAAAAAATTATTCATTAATAATCCTTAAACTTGTCATTGCAATGGTTATAATATCAATGTAAAGAACAAATAGTTTATTTATGGAATTCATCAAAAATATCAATTTTGTTCAATTTTCTGATGAATAACGATATTTGTGGATGTGATCATAAAATTATTGATTATCTTATATAGTGCAAAAATATCTTATATGTGATTATCTGTTTAAAGATTTTGTAATAAATAAAAAAGCTAAAAGCAAATGGGATGCGGTGCTGTTAGTAATATACCCGAAAACGTCTTGGCTCATAGAGCTAAATGTTTTGTTGTGACCTGTATGGACTTCCGGCTTATTGATGAAGCAACTATCTTCATGAAAGAAATGGGATATGATCACAACTATGATTAGTTTGTGTTGGCAGGGGCTAGTCTTGGTTTTACTCAAACTACATACCCACACTGGGGGCAGTCTCTGCTCGATCATATGAACATAGGCAAGGATCTTCATCATTTTGGTGAAATAATCTTCATTGACCATAAAGACTGTGGGGCTTACAAAAAGTTTTATCCGAATTTTAATCCGGAATAATAAGTTGACCTGCACCAAAAACACATGGAGCTCACTCGAATCAAACTAGCCTCAATTTTTCCTAACTTTAGTTTCAGGGGGTTCCTGATGGACATGACAGGTAAGTGTGTTCAAATAGACCTTCCTCAAGGAAAGCAGATAAATTCTACAGAATAAGAATAACTTGATGATATTCATTTGAAAGTCATCAAAGTAAAATGATAGCAATGACTTAATAATCATTTTAATTTTATTTAATGCTTCAAAAGATGGTCTGCAAAAATAAGTTAAGCTTGCATCCAAACATTAATGATAATAATTATGGCTTACACTTAGTTTCTGCTTGAACAATATCTCACTTTAGCCTATTATCTGCAAAAAATGAAATTATTTTATTTATAATGTTGAATAATAAAAGAAGATAATTCAAAAAACATTTAATGATATTGTTCAACATTTAGAAAGTCGATATTATGCTATCTTAAAAAAATTGCTATTATTGGAATTTATTTATATATTGCCAGCTTTATATATTTTTAGATTTTGCCATTAATAATTGCTTTTCATTATATGGTATATTATCATGCTTTTTATAATAAGTAATTATGAGATAGTCTCATCAAAATATACAAATTCAATGCCTTATTAGCAATAAATTCCTTTCAAGACGTTAAATCTGCGTCTATTTATGATTTTGTGGAAAAGGAAATTTTAGAAAAGAAGATTTTATCTATTTTTTCCATAAATATTCTATTTCTATAATTAAATAAAAGGAAATGGGTTGTAATGCATCTATATCTACTCAAGATCAAACAGTGGCTCACAATGCAAAATGCTTTGCAGTGACTTGCATGGACTTTCGGCTCATTGATGATGCTGTTAGATTCATGGATCGCATGGGTTATAACAATAACTATGATGAATTTGTCCTGGCCGGCTCAAGCCTAGGTTTCACTCAGGAAATATATCCACATTGGGGTCTAGCTTTATTGGATCATATGCACATAGGAAAGAGCTTGCATAAATTTCGGGAAATCATTTTTATCGACCACAGGGACTGCGGAGCATACAAGAAATTTTATCCAAACTGTACCCCTTAATAGTAGGTTGAGCTACATAAAAAGCATATGCAATTAGCTCATGATAAGTTAGCTCATAAATTTCCTAATTTTAAATTTCGGGGTTACCTCATGGACATTAGAGGGGAATGTGTGCCAATAGATGTCGTCGACAGATAAACAATTGACGTGAATGAATTGAAGGAAGACTAACTTTTGGCTTCAATCAAACATTGATAATCAAATTACTTCTATTATTCTGCATGTAATAAATTTGAATTTTTGAAATTGTTTCATCGAAATTAAATGATTCACAATTTAAATTTAAGAAATTAAAATTTATTAACAAATAAATATTGAGATTAAAAAAGAAGGAAAGGGTATTAATAGATGTTTCTTCATAAGAGATATCATAATAGCGAATGCTGAAAAATACTGGCGTTATGAATATTTTAAAAAGTATGAAGGCTGAATCATTGTACAAAATAATGTAAAAATATGTTTAACTCCATCAGTCATTATTAATCGTGAATCGGAATTAATAAGATTAAGTTTTATTCATAAAATATTAAAACAATCAATAAATTACATATTTATTGATAATATTTTGTCAATAATATATATCGTTAAATGAGAGAGCATTCAGAAGTAGTAAGCTTTAAAGTCTGTTGCCATTGCCAATCTCAGGAAGAAATATCCAAATAATAGCATGGTTAAATCAATTTATAGGAATTATATAAGCGCTTTGGAAAAACGTTGGAAGAAGAGTTGCGCAAACAACATGAAGAAAATGCCACCCTAATTGACGATCTGAATAATCAAATATTTGTTCTTAAAAATACAATAAGTAAATTATAGATGCGAAACAAACGAGATGGAGAATCTGAAAGATAATTGAGAAAATAATATAATCTGCTTTTACAAAAATTCAAAGAAACAGAAACAAAAGTTATCAGGGAGGTTGAGGTAATATAAAAAATTAAATAAGTGCCAGTAGAAGCTAATTTTAGCGAGTTTGAAGAATAAATCAAACGACTGAAGTTAAGATCGGATCAAGTAAATCGATAGACATGTAAAGTCCAAATGGAGAAAAATATTGTTTAAGTTTAAAATTAAAGATTAAACGATTAAATTGAAAAAATAAACAAATTAGTTGCTAAACTTAAAGATTAAATTGAAGATCTGAAAAGCAAATGCCGCTAAAATGACAGAATGATTGAAAAATTAAATCAGCAAAATAGCTTCCTTAAAAGCAACAAGTAGGTAGTTGTATAAACAAAGCACATCTTTCCTGAGTTTATATGTCCTGAGAAGTTTAAGACATAAACTAAGTACTAAACTATATATATTGAAAAACCTGTCTAAAAGCTAGTTTTTGTAGATGTAGAAAAAAGAGTGAAATAATTCATTCAACCAGAGAGACCTCTAGTTAACAGAATTATCCGATGCGAGTAGAATAAAAAATGCAAATGTGAATAAGAATAATATAAATCAGAAAAATACTAAAAGTAAAATGCTTAAATCCAATATCTCACCAACACTGTGGACTTACTACAGAATAATATTACATAGTATAAATCATAGCGTTAAAAACTGTATTTGATAATTTATTTAGGGTTGATGTAATCGAGAGCAAAAACTCTGAATTAAATAATTTATAAACTAGAATGAAGTTAATTGGATGCGGTTTTAGTAGACCAACTCCTTCTAACTTTAACTATGAAGGCTCAAATGTAAATGTGACAGTAACCAAACTAAAGGAAGAAGAAAAGGAGAAACCTGTATCATACAAACAAACAGCAATTAAAAGTCAAAAACCGAGTAAAAAGCAACTATGATATTCAAGCATCAGCAAGTCAAGAATATTCATAAGCTTAATTTAACAATATATTTTAGACTTTGGTCAAAGCCAATATATAATAAAAGAGAATTTTCTAATATTTGTTTGCAAATTAATCTAAATGACCTCAATAATTTGTTTTATGATTTTTGAATAAATAAAATAAAATAAAAATAAAAATTCATTTATTATATTACTAAACGAATTTTAAATAAATTAATTAATAAATGAACGTAGTTCACCCCATCGATATCAACCGAATCTTAGGAGACAACCAAAGAATGCATCAGGAAATGATACTCAGTCAAGACAGATACCATAAAATGGTGCAACAGATTGAATAACTATTTAAAGCAAATCAGAACCTGAAAAATGAGCGGGACCATTTAAAATAGTCGCACTAGAATTAAATCGAAAAAGCTATTACCAGTCATAAATCTATATACGAAAAAGAACTGAATGCTTTAAGATTCGAAAATCACCAGCTGCAAGCTCGGATATAAGGACTTGGCGATCAACAATAGGTAAACAATAGTCTTCAAAGCACCGTCGAAGGGCTAAAATTATAAATATAAAAGCAATAATATCAAAGGGAAATCATAAGACAAGAGTGTGAGTAGCTGAGAAAATTAGTCGATAATACTGAAAAGAAAGAACAGCTATAATAAATTTAAATACAATTCAGAAGAACAAAGGATCAATATAACCAGCAGAATTTGAAATTGATTTAACTTTAAATGTAAAACAAAAGACAACTTAAAGAGGAGGAAAATAACAAAAATAAGTTAAATGAGTTTAGAGCAATAGTGGACAGATTAGAGAACGTTCTAAAGGATGAACGCTAAAAATATGCATAGCTGAAGAAGTAACATGAAGATATTTCCCAAAAATCACCAGAAGGGCTGATTATTGAGCTTAATTAGTTGAGAGTAGAAAACGCCAATCTTAAAAATGTTAAGGAGTCCGAAGCTATTGCTGCTTGTAATAAGGATGACGATATTTTTAATCTTCTTCAACAATTTCATCAAGAACTGACGTTGCTGAGGCTGGAACTCAACGAAGCAAAAACCAAACGAGAGCACACTTCAGTTTAACTCTATAATCAGCGGGCAGAAAGTCACCTACAATTAATTAAATTTGAAAAAGAGCAGTAGTTTATCAAGATGTAAAACTATGGACTTAAGGAAAAGCTAAAATAAAGCGAAAAATCCCTCTCCTTAAAGAGAAAAGATGAGAATGTGAGTGCAAAAATGATTGAATAGATTAGTATTCTCAAGATAAAGCTATTTGTTCTGGAATCAATGAAGATTAGTGAGCGCTATCGAAAAA
>Ga0302268_1001963_pt1 | contig 10172 bp, 10 predicted proteins | sample III_Bog_E2_1_FD_194554 | JGI IMG/M metagenome (GOLD analysis project Ga0302268, IMG submission 194554) | Peat permafrost microbial communities from Stordalen Mire near Abisko, Sweden - III_Bog_E2_1 | ecosystem: Environmental > Terrestrial > Soil > Wetlands > Peat | place: Sweden: Abisko...
TTAATCAAATTCCAGTACAGTATTCAATTGTACAACATTCTTTTGTTCATTTTTAACAATTTCTTTTTTCTTTTTCTCAATTTCTTTTTTTTTCTTTATTTTTCTGACTTTATCATGTTTATTGGAAACATTCATTTCTGCAATGATAGCATCATAGTTATTCTCAATGTAATCAACAATTTCATTTTCGAATGCCCATAAGAAGAAATTTAGTTGTCCGATTGTTGTAAATAATTTATGTGTGACTTTTTCAATTTCATATGGATACCAAAACTTTTTTTTTTCATCTCTTCTAAATGGATCAAAATATTTTTTTTTATATGCTCTCAATTGCGCCTTGTAACCAATATTTACAGAAAAAAATCTTTTTCCTGGCATAAAAATATCATCATCTTCATCATTTGATTTTAAATCATATGAAACTTTTTTCTTATGAGCGTATCTTGTCACAAACCAGTCCATTATTCTCAAAGAAATATGCGAATTACCTTCAATGATATCAACCATTCTTTTGACTTGTTTTTTTCCATTTGTTTTGAAAAATTTATCAACATGATTGTAATAAAATTTCTCTTTTGCCATGAACTTGACATCCTTCACATCAGGAATATTACTTATAGATGTTTCCAACGTAATATTTGATTCATCACTCCCATTTGAATCATTATATTCTACATCTTCAGGGCATGTACATATTGACTTTTCCTTATTTATTTTAGTTGTCATTTATATAATCTTCTTAAAGTCACTTTAAATAGTTTATTTTGTATATTATTTCATTCTTGTCATCAAAGTTACCAACATATTATAATTATTTTCAATATAGTCAATGATTCCATTATTGAATGCCCATAAAAAAAAATTTAATTGCCCAATAGAAGTATTTAAATAACCACGATTTCCATTTATATTATATCGATACATAAATTTATCACCTCTTCTAAATGGATCAAAATATTTTTTTGTATAAATCCCCAATTGTCCTTTATAATTTCTATACATCACTGGAGCAGTTATGCGAGTATATCTTGTAATAAACCAATGAATTAATCTCAAAGACACTCGTGCATTTCCTTGGATGATATCAATCATTCTTTGCATATATTGTTGACCAATTGTTTTGAAATATACATCAATATAATTAAAATAATATTGGTTTTTTGTTATTTTATTGTTCATTTTAATAAATAATGTGTCATATTATTAAGTATTTTAAATATAAACAGAATATCAAATTACAATGATTCAGTAAACAGAATAATTTTTGAAAATTCTTTCAGTTTCTTCTTCAAATTCCATCATAGTTTTTGCTTCCTCTTTTGTTATTGTAATACATGGCATATGTAACTTATGTGTTTGCATATATTTATATTTTTCAAGTTGGTCATCATGATCTTCATATTTTATTGGTTTGAAAGTTTTTAAATTAAAAACATACTCATTTGCAAACTTTATATTTTTTATTAATTTGTCCATTATTGTATAATATATTATAAAAGATATTTACATAATATATTTTAATCAATTTTTTATAATAAATAATAAATGTATTGTTAGATAAATTTAATCTTCAATAACAACATTTTCTGATTTTTGGATATAATTATTTGCAAGATTATACTTGATATCATCTTGAATATTTGTCATATGAATTTCATCTTCAATACTATCTTTTACTAAAAATCTTACTAATTTGATTTGATTTTTTTGTCCCAATCTATGTGCTCTACCAATTGCTTGTCTTTCTTGTCCTTTTCTATATTCATAATTTCCATAAATTGGATCTATCAAAATAACTTCAGATGCTTTTGTTAAATTAGTACCAGATGCAGCAGATTCAGAAGATAACATAATAACTTTCATATTTGTATCATCATTGAATTCTCTGATAGCTTTATCTCTTTGATAACAATTACCTTTACAGAATACATTTTTGATTTTGTGTTTAAGTAAGATTACACCAACTTTTCTTAACAAGTCATCCCATTGTGAAAATATAATAGTATGTTTATCTGTTTCTTTCAAATACAATATTAAATTTGCTAATTTTGTGCCAACTTCATCTATTAATGCATTTTTTGATATATCTTCTTTATTTAATTTTTTTGTTTTTGGTTTTTCATATGACAACATGAAAATATCAGTGTCTTCTAATTTATTGCAACACATTGGACAATTATGATATCTACTGACTGCTATTTTAAGACAACCATAACAAAACATATGACCACACTTTGTAACACCAACATCATTTTCTGGAATTTCATCCATACATATTCCACATGATTCTTCATCCTCATCATCTTTATCATTTAATTGACTTGCCAACATATTCATAACATTGGAATCGCCATTTGGATTTTCTTGTATTACTTCAACTGTTGTATTACTTGTTTTAGTAACAGTTTTTCGAATTCTTGCCACAACATTACTGAAAAAATTATAAGTTGTCAATTTACCATCATATTCTTTTCTCAAAACCACAACTCTTTCATTTAACTTCACAATAGTATCTTTCAATCCATCAAGTGTAATTGTGCCACCTCCGATTCCATCATTTTCCATTGCAAGAATACTGATTATATCAGCCATATCTACATTTAATTTGTCCAATTTATCTTGTTGTCTTTTTTTCTTTTTATCTTCAATTTCTGCAATCTTTTCTTCAATTTTGGTAATTCTTTCGAGAACCTTATCTATTTTTCCTTGTGCGATATCAACCTCATGTTTATAATGAGCAATCATCATTCTTTCAATATCTTGAAGTGTTTTACAATTTGATAATACATGTTTTGTTTCATCTGCCAATTGCGGATGACAACACAATTGTCTTAAATATTTGCTATACTTATCATTATCTGGATTTGCCAGATAAGCATTATACATCATTCTTTCTGTTGGTGAGAATTTAAGCCATCTTATTTCTTCTTGAATTGGCGGCAATGTATGTTCTTGTTTCACAGAATCTTTACTATTTCTTCTGAAACAATCTGTGCTCAAATATTCTACAATATCTGTATTTTTCAATATATTTTTATCATCAGTATTTCTGTAAGCTGTTAAAAAATCAACACAATTATACAAACTATTATCATCCATAAAAGGAGTTGCTGATATGCACCATTTATAGTTACTGGATATATATGGAAGAATATTTGAAATATAATTATATTTTGATGTATGAATTTCATGAAACTCATCAACAGCCAATCTTTGCCAATGAATATATTGTAATAATGGATTTGTTTTTTTAAGAGTTTCAAAACCATTTTTAACAATATATTCTCCTTCTAGTTCAAATAAATTTTTGACTTTTATTTTATCAATGCCAGTCCATTTATTTCTATGAAAAGATAGAGAAGAACTTAATTTACCCATCCACGGTGATGTAAATGATTTATTATCCAAAAACGTATAAGATACAATAACAAAATCCGCATCTAATAGATCTTGATATGTATATTTATCATGATGTTTTTTTGTCATTAATATAACTACTTGTGGATCATATTTGCTAGAAACCATTTTTTTGATTTCTCTTACCCATTGTCCACACAATTGATTTGGACATATCACTAATGTTGCTCTACTAAACATTTTTGATTTATTTTCTGGTTTTGTGTAAGATACTGTTTCATTACTATTCAAGAGAGATAATGTGATTATTTGCAATGTTTTTCCTAATCCGACTTCATCGATGAGTCCTCCTCCATAAAATTCCAAATATTTTCTTTCGGACATATGAAAGAATTTTCTGTAATTGAGATCATAATAAATTTCTCCTAATTTAACTATATCTCCCAATGCATAATAAATTTTTTTAATATTTTTTTCTTTATTGATCATCCAATGAACAGAACATTTTTGATATTGATATAATTTTTCCATTATTTCTTGTGGATCAGGAATCATTGGATCAAATGTATAATCTACTGCAGTTAATGCTTTTTGATTGATAAAATTTACATTGCCGGAAATAATATCTGAATTATCTTTTATTTTGTAGAAAGTATTTTCTTTTGATTTTGTTGCATTTGTATAAATATGATCAAATCTGCATAAATCATCTAAAAATGCATTGAATGGGATTGGTTTTTGATTCAATACCAAGTGACATAAAGTAGACACATCTATTCCAATGACTGTCAAAATTACATCTACTTTGCCAATCGTTTTTACATACACTGATACTCTATAAATATCAGTATTTAATAAATCTTGTGGAATATGTGATATTGTTGATGCATTCACAAATTTTGTATTAAAAAATTTGATGGCATCTAAACCAGTGTATTCATAGTATTCACCATTTATTACTTCATCAGTTGTTATATTTTTAGTTATTGGATTATGATAATTATGATCATTAGCGAATTTATCGTAAAATAAATATTTCCACATTATTAATAGTTTATTATTCAACAGTACATTTATATATTGATTTTTTTTCAACTTTTTTTATTTATCACCAAGATATAATAATGAATAATGAAAAATTAAATACATGTAAATCTAAGAAAAATGCAAAATCAACTTTTATGTGCAATAGATCAACAATAAATAATTCTGATTTTTGTAGGTATCACATCGGTAAATCTGAATATTTTGTCACATCTAAAGATCAGCTTCCAAGTTCCGATTCCAATACAATAATGCAAAGTCATAAATTACAAAAATCCACAAAAGAAAATGATACAAAAGATAATGTAAAATATTTGAATGATAATTTCAAACATTGTTTATTGAACATAGATGATTCGTGGGATGATGTTATTCCGGATAATAGAATTGAATTATTTGACAAGTGGTGGAATATTTTTACAATAACAAATTTGTTTGTCCATCAATTAAATACAAGCAAGATGGAAAATCCATATCCAATATTTCCAAATGATCCTTTTGACAGAACTATTATTACATTGGAAGATTTGAATAAATTGAAAAGAACAATAAAAAAATTAAATATTAAAATTAATATGTGTTTGGAGTTGTTACTTAATTCAAAAAATATAAAGAAATATATAACAGAAGCAAAGGAACATATTGATCATCATTCAAAGTCAATGATCATTTTATTTGAGAGACCATTGAGATTTAAGTTAATTAATAATAAAGATTCAGAAAATACTTTTATTGGGCACTGGACAAGTAAACATACATCAACGTCGCAATTTGAAGATATTTATAGTTTATACAAGAGTCTACCATTTAATATTTATACACGTTTTGATGAAATAATACCAAATTATGAGAAAAATATATATTGGAATGTAATAAATTCTTTAAAGGAGGAATTTTGCGACTTTTCAACATAAAAAAATTATTCTGACAATATTTCATCATCACTTGACATTTCATCATAATCTATTTCATTATTAATTTTTTCAATATTTTTTACTTTAAAATTTTCATCTGTGTGTGTTATATCATCTGATTCCATTGGTTTAAATATACTATTGCACATTTCATCATCTGATTCGGAATCATCAGTTTTATCATCAAAACAATATTCATCTGGAGTGATAATTGGCATTGGTCCAGACGATACTCTTAATTGATGAGGTCTAATATATAATCCAAATATATCATTTTTAATCCAAACCGAAACTATTTCAACGACTGATTTTATATAATTGCCACCTGACATATATTCTTTATAATATTCAGGTCTTATTAATTCTTTATTTTTATTATATATTTTTGTGGTGAATTTTTTGGAATTGAGTATTTTAAATTTAACGACACCATTATCATAAATATCATTATCGCTATCTTCAATATATCTTATGAGAGCTTTATATTTAATTTGTTCTTTTGGGAATTCCCAAATATCAATATGTTGTTTAGCATCATTAATCATTTTTTTGTCCAATTCCATGAAGAATTTTTTGATTGATTTTGTTGATGATATTGTTTTACTGACAAGTGGTAATATAATTTCATGAGATATCAAATGTTTATTTTTAGTTTTTGAATTATCATCAGAAATTTCTTGTATGTCATCAAACATATACATGTCATCTAATTGAACTAATAATGGAACTCTATTTTTTGTAATATTATCTATATATTGAATATTTATTGTTTTAATTACATCATTTCTTTCTACATTCATATAAACAATATTATCAAATTCGATTTCATTTGTTTTATAAACTTTTATATTTTTTAACATCATATTTTAATATCATATATATTAAAATATTTAAATGTACACACTTATTATTTTTAAATTAATTAATGTTTTTTATAAATTAAATATTATTATTTTCTACTTGTTTTTGGTTTACCCTTCGCTGCCTTTTTAGGTGGTTCTTCTGGTTCTTCTGGTTCACTTTCTGATCCACTTTCTGATCCACTTCCGGATTCTTTAGAATCATCAGATGCATCTTTTGCTACTACTTTTTTTGAATCATTTTTTGTTTTCTTTGTAACTTTAGGTGAATCTTCAGAGTCATCCAAATCATTTTTTTTAGTTTTATTGTCATCTCCATTTTCTTCTTCAACATCACTTTGATTATTTTCTTCATTTTTTATCTCTTCATCTTCCTCAAATGCATATACTTTAAATTGTTCTTTGAGAGATTGTCCTTCAGTGTTTTCCGATGGTTCAACTTCTAATTGAATAATTTTATATGCTAATCCAGCAACTCCTTCTGGTTTTTCTCCTCTTTTTCTTGGAGGAGCCTTTGGTGTTTTTTCTGCCCAAAATTTTTGAATTGTTGCAACCATTCTAACTTTTGATCCTTTAGGGATAAGTGCATGAATTTCATCAATTGTTGTAACATTTGCATGTTCTCTAATGAATTTTGTTGGATCATTTGGATTGGGTTTTCTGATGAATATAATTGTATCAATTTTTTTAGTTGCATAATTAATACTAAATTTCATTTTCATTGAATCATATTTCTTAAATGGTTGACCATTCTTATCCAATTTAACTTCTACACCTGCAATCGGAATTACTTCTTTAGGTTCTTTAATAGTTGGTGTTAAATTATAATCATAAAATTTCATACTTGGTGCCGGTATTATATTATTAATCATATATTTTTCTGTAAATGCATCAATTTCATTTACCATTTTTGATAATTCACGACATGCTTTATTGCTATCATCCAATTGTATTTTCATGAATTGTCTTTTATCATCAGTAGGATAGTATTGTTCATGATAAGTTGGGATTGTAAAAGCATCAGTGATTAGCCAATCAGTAGCAAATGCAAATTGAGAATTTGGCTTATTAGGATAATTATATTTGGAAAATCCAACATGATGTGGTTTATTCTTTTCATCTTCTGGTTTTCCTGGATTTGGAACAATATAGCCGAAGTTTTTAATATCAAAATCTTGAATTTTTAATGGTTGTGGTTTTGGTGTTTGTTTTGAAGTCATTTTTTAATATTATTCTTTATTATAGATCTTACTCTTTATATATTTCAAATTTCAATTTTTTTGTAAAATAGTACTATATTGGCCAATTATATATTATGGTAAAGGGTATATAAAAGATTCAAATATATTAAAAAAGTTGATATTTTATTAATATGTATTGTGATGTCGATTATAGAGTATATTATATAAGATGATATGTACTGAATATATGCAAGAATTTGCCCCAATAGACACTGATGATAATAATCAAATAAATACATCTAAATCTATTATTTCTGATCAGAATGTATCTTTGCATAATACATATGATATTTATGAAATAGAAGAAACAAAATATAAAGATTGCAATTATAATATGGAAACATTTGAACAATATAGAGTAATGAGGCAATTAAAAATAGATCCAATAAGTCAATCACAACTTACTGATAATGATTCATTTAAATTTTGCAAGATATGGGATCCATATACTGGGGAGAGAACAGAACATGATGATCCATATGGACCATTATGTTTTGATCCATGTGTATTGGCCAAATTTTTTTACACAAATAGACTTAATAATTTATGGGTAGATCTATATGATGATGAAAATCCAAATCAAGTATGGGGACAATGTTATGGTGATGGGGTTGGCGCAGGAGAGAATTGTAATATTCCTGGTCGTGGTATTTATCCAGAAAAATATTTATTTAGATTACCAGTGCCAGATTGTTATATACCAAAAGATAATGATGAACAAATTATAACATGTGGACCAAAATTAACACATGAAGAAATTATTGAAATTGATAAACAGCTCCAAACTATGCATGCAAAATATTCATTGATGTATAATATTAGAGTACCACCATCACTCACAAAAATGAAAGAATATTATGATATTGCAATTAATCCAAATCCTTCTAAACTTCTCAATCTAAAAACAGATTTAATGACCACTGAACAAATAAATGAACTTAATGGAAAAACAAATAGAAATGCTGTTGATTGTTTAAGAAGAATGAAAGGATAATTATTTTATTTTTCTATAATAATTACATGAATAACATATATTATCAAAAATACATAAAATATAAAACTAAATATCAAAATTTAAAAAAGCAAACTGGTGGACAAAATATTAATAAAAATTTTACAATCACAAGTCCAAATTTTATTAATTATGAAAAACTTGATGATAAATATAAATTAGATAAATGTGGAGGACAAAATATATTTCCCACATTGATATTTCATGATCCATCACCAAATACAAAAAGCTATGCATTAATAATGGATGATCCTGACGCAATTCATGGACTTTGGATTCATTTTATTTGTTGGAACATCCCAAAACAATTTACACAACTCGACAATGATAATATTCAAAACGTAATTATCGGGAAAAATAGTTGGAATGAAAATAAATATGGTGGTCCATGCCCTCCTCAAAAATCTGGAAAACATAGATATTTTTTTAAAGTGTATGCTTTGGATACTATATTGAACATTGATAAAAATACAAATAAAGAAGAATTATTGAAAATCATTAAACCATACATTATTGATCAAACAGAAATAGTAGGAATCATATATGCTTAAAAAAGATGAATAATTAATGTACTAAATCATTTATTTATTATCCACAGAAAGGAATTCTCTATATGTTACCAATAAAATCTATACTAATAGAGTCATTGTCAGTTGATGAAAAAAATATGAATTTGTATGTAAATTTTATTAAAACGTATCAAAACATAACTTACATTAGTATGAGATATGATAACATACAATCTTATTCATATTCAACAATTTATGATATATTGTATGTACTGAATGATAATTTGAATACAATAAATAAATATTATATTGAAGATAATGTATTTTTTCATTGTGGATATCCAGTATTTAAAGAATATGGTGAAAGTAATGACATTGTATGTGTTTTGCCATCCATCATTAAATTTAATGATAGAATTATAGAAAGAAAGGAAATGGATTTATTTGATGTTGAAAAATACAAAGATAATAACTGTATAACACCATACATTATAAATGATCATAGTGTATTGGCATTTAGTTATATTGGTTTGGATATCAAAAATGTTGATGATAATTATATTGTATTGAAAAATTATTCCAATCAAATTATAAAAATAAATATTGAACATGATTATCATTCATCAATGATCAAACAGGATTTTAAAATTAATTTTCATAAAAAAATATTAGAACCAACACAAGATTATATATACAATAAAAAAAAGAAATCATTTGATAAAATTAAATTGTGGACCAATAAAAATAAAGAAGAATTTATATATGATGCAGAAATTCAAAAATTATTCATTTACTTCTTATATTTACAAAAAAAGAATAACATGAAAATATGCAATTTGATAATGTGTAATATAATTACTTTTTATACAAAATAATTATAAAAATTCAAAAAATTGAAATTTCGATACATTATATGATCTATTTATTCTGCACATGTTATGTATCATATTATCAATGGAATCAATCTCAATTGATTCGTTATTACATTCATCATATGATAAAAAGAATAAAATATTTAATAAAATAAAATAATTAATTTATGGTGTGATTATTGTTAGATTCATAATATTCAGTTATATTATAATACATTCCATCGATAATTTCATTTGACAAGTAATTATTTGTGTGCCACCAGAATATTTTTAATGTTGATTCAGTGTATTCATAATACAATTCAATTAATTTTTCTCTATTATTTTTAGCATCATTTATTTTTTTGAATATTGTTCTTACAT
>Ga0302268_1001964_pt1 | contig 10160 bp, 5 predicted proteins | sample III_Bog_E2_1_FD_194554 | JGI IMG/M metagenome (GOLD analysis project Ga0302268, IMG submission 194554) | Peat permafrost microbial communities from Stordalen Mire near Abisko, Sweden - III_Bog_E2_1 | ecosystem: Environmental > Terrestrial > Soil > Wetlands > Peat | place: Sweden: Abisko...
AATACATAGCTCATAGCTTCATTCTTTTAATGAAATATAGTTTAACTATTAGCAAAAATATAAAGATTAGAATAATGGAGCATAATAAATCATATCTAAAACTTAAGATAAAATTACTCCTTAATTTATATCCAATCAATAATTCTCATCATAAAAAGATCTATAATTATTTGATATAAAAATATAAAAAGAATAACAATTAGTTCATCCTTCAGTACAACAATTTGACTTTTTAAAAATCCATCATGAAAAAATATTATCATTCAATTTAATTTAAGTTGAATCTCCAAAATATCAATAAGCAACATAAAAATAATAATAGATATAAGAATAGTAATCAAATTCAGTGGACCTAAAGTAGATTATTGTGGATGATGATGGAAATGTAATTGAGGTAATGCATGTTTAATTACGAGATATAGGCTATTGCAATTTTTTAATCATTCCTTAATCATTGGAAGAAGAATCAACTGAAATTTATTGATTTATTAATTTATTGACCAATTTATACTTATTGACTACTTTATCGAAATATGATTTGCATCCATAAATCAATTATGAATTTTAATCACCCCTCTTGAATATTTTACAGCGAAGATGATAATATCATCAATTTCAAAATATTCAAGCTCAATTAACAAAATTATGTTCTCTTCTTTGATATCAGGATAAATTTCTTTAACTTGATATTTTTAGACAGCATAGCATTAAAATTATATATAAAATAGTAAAAAATACTAATCGAGAAGACATGCTATATCCACCAATTAATAAAACAGTTAGTCATTCACCTCAGGCTACTCTTCAGAGGATAGCAAAACCAGAAAGATTATTAAAAATTCAATAAACTGTTGCGCTTGAAAATCGAGCCTATACTAATCTATGTGAATTAAGCAAAACTATTTGTGAATAACAGTTCGATTAAACCGAACAAAACTTTGTGTTTAAGAAAGATAAATATAGCTTTTCCCCCTGGAAGTGGAAAAACCAATATAATTCATAAAAAGGCCAATTAGGAAAGGCAAGAAAAATATTAATTTTGGAGCATGAGAAAGAAAATAAAGTTAAAAAATAATAAAATGAATAATCTGAGAACAAAGAAAATATTTTCATTAAAAAATAATCACTAAAAAAATCAGTAGAACTAAAAAAATATCCATCAATTTATTTGAGATTACTAAAAGTTAAGGAGATGAAAAGTGTGTTCAAGATTAAAAAATGCGACCCTTAAATAGAACTGATCACTTGCATGACCAAGAAAAAAAGATAAAATAAAGAAAAGGGTTTTGAACATTTCAATTAAAGTAAATTAACGAGGCATTAAACAGCAAAACAACTACTGAAATGTTCTCCAATAAAAATGGAAATAAACTCTGAAAATAGAAAGAGATAATTAACTAGATTTACTCTTCATTAATCTTCTTCAGGAAGTATGCTTTAACCTGCAAATAAATAGGTATTCTTAACTCAGAAAAAATAAGTTTAGCTTCAAAAATAACACTGGAAAGTAAAAATTCATCCCAACAAATCAAGAAAGCAAAGACTATTGCCAAAAAGCGAATTATAAAATCGAAATACTCGGAGTAAAGACAGCAAAGAAAATATTTCACTTTCTAAGAAAGGATCTGTTTCATTCTCAAGATAGAAAAAATAGGATTATCATATCAATCATCCTCTCACAAGAGTACTTTATGAAAAATATCTCAATACTATAAGCGTCAGTCATCCCAATAAAGGATCTAAATTAAAATTTTGATGAAGAAGAAAATTATTATTCTCAATAACTCATCATTTTAAAATTGTGATATCAATTTCGGAGATGGTGTTTCTTTGATCCAAACTACTGCCTTGCGTACAAGGCTCGACTAAATTATATTTTGGTGACTCTCCAAGAAATTAAAATGATAGTTATTTAATTTATATCTTTTAGCGTTAAAAATTAAAGATTAAGATTTTCTATCCAAAACTGATTTTTTTTTTAATATATTCAATTTCGAATAAGTTTGCGTTTAATGGAGAGTTGCTCTGGCTCAATTTGTTATTTTTGCTTATCTCAATAGATTATTTTGATTTTGCAATTTGATTTTTAAGTTATATTGAGAACTGTTGTTTATTTTATTTAGATTGATTTCAATTTTATTGGTTTGTTAGTTTGAGAAATTTTTTAATGCTTTAAATTGGATAAACTACATAAAGTAGATCAGGAGTAACTCCAGCATTTTAGACTAAAAAATCATTTCCTTGAGAATCTTTAATACAAATATAAAATGCAGTTAATTTTCATACTGAATTTGATGAAGACAGTTGTCTTTATATATAAAAAATTAGAATATGATCAAGCACATTAAAAGAATATGAATTCGACTAATTTTTACTTGCCATTAAAAAATAGATTTAGTAATATTTTTGATCTTTTATTTTTTAAAAAGAGCTATATGGAACCATTCCAGCAGCAACGGAAACATGCCATTATTTCCCATGAGGTAAAATTATCAAAATGCAGAAAAGACTAAGACTGATATAAATGTCGGAGAAGGAAAAAATAAAGATCTCAAAGATAGCTAAAATGCTTTCTATCAAAGTACCGACAGCAAAGTCTATACTTTATCACTACAGAAAAACTGGCAAAATTTTAAAAGTTAAATAAGCTGCAAAGAAAGAAAAGAAACCAAAGAGGCAGAAAAAGAAGTAATTGTAGAACGAGTAGAAAGCAGATACGTTTGAAATCAAAATATAAGAAAAAAAAGAATCGAATTATAAAATTGAGTCCAGTGAAAGAACCAAGCCACATTCATACTATTATATATACTTTCCTCCTGGTACGATCCAGCAAAGCTTAAAGCAGAATCCCTAAAAGCAATTATCTACACCTTCCCTATATAAAATTTTCTGATTAAGCTAACTTAAATTATTTCTGGCATGACGATTTATCCTTTTGACATTTTTAAGAATTGTTTTTTATAAACCATAAATCTGAATTTCTCATAATGGAGCAAAAAAGTAAAACTCCATATAAAATAGGATAGGATAGGATAGGATAGGATATAATCATCTGCTAACGTAGAGTCAATTGGTGTCGGGGGGCCAAAACCAGGATTCTGGGAAAAGGGACTTCCGAGGTGAGCGTTCAAATCACCATATAAAATATTGTAAACAAATATAAATTACTTTTTATCATGATTTTCTATTTTTTTTAAAATGATTTTATACTTTTCAAAAAAATGGCCCATATTATTGTGCCTTATGCTCTACTTAATAAAGTTCAATACTGATCGATTGAATAAATTTAGCAATTATTGTCTACAAATTAAGTATCATGACCTTTTATTAAGCATATGTAGGAATAAATAATTCTATACTATATTTAAATGGATTTTGCCCAACCTTAAGATTCAAAATAATCAATAGAAGGGATGATGGTCTCTTGATTTTTCGTAAGATTGTCCAAAATACAAGTTTTTCGAACTATTGTTGCAACAATTAATAAATTATATTCGTAGATTCAGTTTAGACTTGGTTGAAGTGAATAGGCTGCACGTAAGCTGATTGATTATGTATGTATATTTCAGCAATTTACGTTATTATATCAACAAGGAGACTAGTCTCCATGATTTTGGACTGTCATCTTCTTTGAGAAGAGCTAGTGTAAATATTGATGAATCAGTTGTTTTGTTTTACCACTCTGATTTGATCAAATAATTATGTAAATAGTTGTCTTTCTTTCTAAAAAATTAAATATGTGATAGAGAACATCGGAAAAATTAATTTTACTCGATCTTTATAAGGCATTAATTAAATAAGTTAAGGATACATAACCAACATTTATTTCTTAAAAGAGATTTTATGATCTAATCTCAGGAGAAATCGAAATATACCAGGATTCCTATTGAGGTAACACTATCAAGATGCAGAAAAAGTTAAGACTGATATAAATGATATAAAAGGAAAAAATAAAGTTGATAAAAGCCTCCAAAATCCTTTCTATCAGATATTCAACAACAAAGGCTATAATCTATGGCTATAGAGCTACTGGCAAAATTATGAAAAATTAAACATCTAAGATCAAAAAGTAGATAGCTGAGATAGAGAAAACATTGAAGAAAGAGTAGAGAACAGATATAACTGAAATTAAAATAGAAAATACAGGAGAGTTAATTTGTAGCATTGAGGCAGTGAAATAACCAAAACCCCGTCAATACTATTACATGTATTTTTCTCCTGGTACGATTCAACAGTGCTTAAAACTGAATTCATAAAAGTAATTATCTGCGACTCCATGATGATAAAATCCTTTGATGAAATCAACTTAAATTATTCCTTCATAACGATTTATGCTTTTGGCAGTTTTGAAAATAATTTAATTAAGAGATATAATTGATCCTATTGAATAAAGTAAATAATAAAATACTTTTAAAAATTTAAAATATTAAATATTGTGAAAACAGGATTTTTTTTTCAGATTTACTATTTGTTTAAAAATAATGATAAACTTATTACTACCTAATATTTTACTTATAAAAACTTCAAATACTGGATGAATGTAGTGCATAATAAGTCTAATTTCAAAGTGAATATCATAATTTTTTATTTTTTATTAATCCCAAACTCAAAGACAGCAATCAACAAGTTCGTATTAAATTAACTTGATTAAAACATTTTTAAACTTGAAAAGATTTGATAAAGGACTGATTCCACCATTGAGTATTTTGATCGGATTATTTAATTGAACAATAAATATTAAATGTTAGATATCTATAAATCATAAATAAATGAGTAAAATTTTGATGGTTCATTCATAAATATATAAAATTTACTTAATAGTACAAAGAAAGCAATTGATGAATATATAATTCAAGAAAATGATCCTCTTATCTGTGGAATATGTCTATTTATTTATTGTTGCATGAAACGGTAGCTTTCTCTCATTATAACTTATTGAAACCAATATTAACTGTTTAACATGGAAGAGTTCAACTTTTGTTTTAGTTTCAATAAAATATGCCTCCTCAACAATATCGAGTCCTCTTTCTTTTCTCCATCAGGTTTTAGATTCTAGCTAAGGCGACGTACCTTTTAACTCACTCAGACAATGATATGTTAGGATCAACAGGATGCATTCCCTATACAATTAATGATGAAGACGAAATTATCATTTCAAATTAAATGATTTAACTACGAATCCAAGAGAAAGACAGAAGAGTAAAGGAGGCCTACGAATTGCGTTTAATTGAAATGGGATAGTAATCGGAAGAAATGTTAATTGGTAGCTATTAGTTTGTGCTATATAACTACATCACTGCATATAAGGAGTTACGCCGCAGCTGCGTGGAGCTCAGTATATAGATTAGCGAAAACTACGCTATTGATTATGAAGTTTACATCGAACGAACAACACAAGCTCTAAAAAGAATAATAAATGAACATGTAGCTGGAAGGAGACTCTCCTTCACAGAAACTCTGGGAGAAGATGAATTCTTTTATTTTAGGGAGGAAAACGCTAATGATATTCATAATGACGAAATTAAGTAAATAAAAATGGGTGATCAAAGCCCAATTTTTCTCAAGCAAAGGTTTTGGTCTCCAGTTCCAAAAAAACCAGTAAAAAATGCGAGACTAAAAACAATGGCAATGCCTGAAAGTTCAAAATTATATGGGAACCAGTAAACCATTGAAAGTTATTCAAATAGAAAAAGTTTTACCAAAGTTTAAGAAAAGGATGCGAAGGAAATTGAAGCTGATCCTGAAGATAAATTGAGTGCTAGTCTAACTGGTCAAAACATAAAAAATTTGCTATAAATGTCAATTGATTGCGAAAGCGAAAATGATGGGGAAGAATAAAAACTAGAGTAACTCTATGATGTAATTCAAATGGGGTCGAAGATATTGACTCCTGGAGACGAAAACAACGTAATAATTCAACCCAAGCGACATATATAGTAGAGATAGAAGGCAAAGTTATAATCTAGTACCTTTAGTTAATAATCTAATAATGCAACAAGCAAAAATGTAAACAATTCTAAATTTTTCAAATACTATATTATTGTCTTTATCTTTCTCTTAGTCTCTGCAGGTATTCTTTATTAAATGATGCGTCCAACTCTAAAAATTAGCTCCAAAAAATATAAAAAAGCACACAATAAAAAAAACTGAGAACTAATCTATCTTGGCATTATGAATGATTTATTTATACAAACTTTACCAAAGTAATCTATATTGATTTATATTGTTTTAGCAAATTACTATTTTGTTCTAGAATTTATCATTCCATAAATTATGATTATTAATTAATATTCTCTTTTTATTTATTTTTAAGCCCAAGTAGTACGTATGTGTATTTGTCAAGCCAAGGAAAAAAACAACAACAATAAAGACAAACTAAAAATTGTCAAAAAACCAAGGAATATTACAAACAATGTTAAGCTTGTTTTATGTGGCAATTCAGCAGTTGGTAAAACATCAATTACAATGCGATATAAGGAGGAAAAAATCAAATTTATTCATGAACCAACACTGGCTGGTGCTTATCAAGAGAAAATAGTAAAAACTAAGACGGGAGAGGAAATTCAACTAAATATTTGGGATACTGTTGGAGATGAAAGGTATCGATCCATCATGCCTCTATATTACCGAGATGCACAAATAGCCTTACTAGTTTTTGATATTACTGATCCTTAAAGTTTTTCTGGTATTGACTATTGGTTTGGTCAACTAGAAGAGAAAGTAAAAATTGATGGAATGATGATTTGTAATTCTGAGATAATTTAGGGATGGTTGGTAATAAAAAGGATTTAGAGTAATAAAGAAGAGTGTCAAAATAATAAGCAATTATAAAAGCCAGTTAAAAGAGTAACTGCTTCTACCATGAAACATCTGCTCTAACTGGCGAGGGTATTCAAGAATTGTTTGATCAAGTCATTGAACAATATTTGAAAAATATAATAAAATGATGATCTTTTAATCTACTGCCTGCTAATTGAATTGAATTATTTATAATATTCTTCATAGGTATGCAGCATACTTGTATTAAGATAAAATTAGAAAACTGATTATCTCAGATAAAAAATCAATTAAACTCAAAAAATTAGATAATATATCACAATTCAATTGCTATCAGAAAAAAACAATAAATTTAATTTGATTTCGGCAGTGATTTAATAATTAGTATTAATTTCAATTTTATTATCAAAAGTTAATAATACAATGATATCGAGTGGGTAGTATAAATCTTCTTAGAAGAATCGATATCTATCGAGCTCAAAAGACAGAATGAGTAAGGTAGAATTAATTTATAAAAAAATTAAAATGATAGAGATTAAGAAATATGAAAGAAAACCTTATTTTAATCCAATAACCAACCTTATAAAAAACACTGAAAAAATGCTTAACGTATCTCGAAAGGATCAACTTCCATCAGTCAGCCCCAAAAAATCTAGTAATTTGATGGTAAATTTCTATGCGGAAGATAAAAGTGCAGATCTTAAAAACAAATAGGATAAAAATAAAGCCATTAATTCGGCTGTGCAAAGTCATAGAAAAATAATATTTCATAATCAAAATTTGAGCACTATTGAAAAAAGCAGTGAAGATAAACTTCCTCATTTCAATCAGCCTAGCCTGAATTAGATTAGCAAAATAAATTGCTTTAAATAAATAATGTATAAAACATAATAGTTTTCAAACTAAAAAGACAAAAAGCCATAAAAAATAAAAAAACATTTTCCCAAGAAATATTTGCTCAACAAATCATCTGCCAATAGAAAATTGAAAGATAAGAGATATGAGTCAGAAATGATGGAGTATACAAATTAATCTATTAATTTTGATAGGTCAAGTCAATCCTGTTTGAAATCATCTCAAATCAGGATAAACAAATCTCAAATGTAGTTAAAAAGAAATTATAACTCTGCATGCAGTCAAAAACCTATCTAAATCGAGAGTCAATTAAAAGAGGTGAAATATATCGGTATTCATGATGATTGTATCTCTCCCTGGTGATCCTTGGTAAACTACCTTGATAATTAATTTATTAATTTTAAACTGCAAATCGTGATCAATGATGCCTATATATATTTTCTCAATATTTAATTATAGTTAAAATATCCTTGAAAACAATTTAATTCCTTTTCTTTAAATTGAGTGCCAAAGAAGATGATTTGATTTGTAGAAAAATAAGCTTTTTTAAATATTTACAGCAACAACATCAAGAATAGATTAATTATCTTATTTATAGAAGAGTACAGTATGCCTGATAAGTATATATTAGTCCTGATCAGTTTTAATCATAGAGGTTCATAATATCATATTAATTTAAATGGATCAATTCTTTAGAGGTTTTGGTGGACCAAACGTCGCTTTTCAGAGGCCTGTACAACCTCGCAGCATTACATACTTTAAAGAGTAATCATATTTTTATTTAGGCTCAGAGTTTATCCAGCTTCCTTCGCTTTCCGTGAGGATATTGAAAAAGGTGATAAAATTTTGTTGCCTTCTTCTGCTCTCAACGAACTATACCCTCTCATTAGTCACAAAAATAAAGATCCTATGATATTTTGTCTCAAAAACGGAGCAAAAATAACTTACTGTGGAGTTCTTTAATTTGTGGCAGAATAGGGGCTCTGCTATATCCCGAACTGGATGTTTAAAATGCTTAAATTTTTGGAGCCAGGCTCGCCTGCAACGGTAGCCCTTGTTCCAGATTTAAAGCGTAAATATGGTAATGTGAGACACATGATTAAGCTGCAACCCCATCAAACCAAATTCATCGATTTGTAAAACCCTAAAGCAGTTTTAGAGTATCAGCTAAGAAACTTCACCTGCCTGCATGAGGGCGATACTATAACCATCTAAGTCTTCAAAGATAAGTTTCAAATCGATATTCTTTAAATCAAACCAGCTAATGAATACAGTGCCATTTGCATTATTGATGCTGATGTGGACGTCGATTTTGCTCCTCCCCTGGATTACGTAGAGCCAGAAAAGCCCAGCAATCAGGGCAATATCAAGACAGAGGAGAATGGTCAAAAAGGTTCCAATGTTTTTGCTGGAAATGGACTACGTATCGATGAAAAGGCGAACAATCCCAACGCAAGAAAGGGATCTCAAGTTGTTCAATAAACTGGAGAGTAGGAGTATGATCCTAGAAAGCATAGAATTTATAGAGGAGTTCGAAAAACATCGGTTGAATGGACTGGAAATGGAGTGAAGATTGGACAGCCTGTCGGAACCCGTGCAAAAAAATGATCATTATGGCACGCCTATATTCATTATTATTATTATTATTATTTGATTTTAGAAATGAATATTTATTTTTGTTTTTCATACTATTTTTCATAATTATGTCATTTAGAATTACTGAGTCTTAAATTGTTAATGATGCTCTGAGAGCAAGAAATGAGTTGAGGAGGATGAGCTAATATCATTATATAATAATCATATATATTTAATAAATTTGATAGCATTGCAAAATTGATAGGATATGGTAGTCATGAAATTTGATATTTATAATTATACTATTAGTGGATGGGAAATTGCTATACTCCTCTAAGCAGAGACTAGTATAAAAAATATTATTAAGAAAACAGAAGTTGAGATGTTTCTACCAATCTGAACATAGTAACATTACAAACGATTGTCCACAGTATTTAAGAGATCCCGACCAATTAGTACAGAGTAACACTACAAGCGATTGCCCGCAGAAGCTAAGAGATCTCTACCGATAGACGCAGGATAACGTTACAGGCAACTTCGATAAAGTCACCTTGGAGCGTATGAAAAAAATTTACACTTATGCTTGCAAAGCGTACGATAACCATAGTTTGGCCAATCAATAGGAAGTCATATTTTATCGAGACAAGTTCAAGCAGCTTGTTGACCTTTTCAATACGTCTATAAAAAAGAAGTAAGCGCAAACTGAAGCTCAAACTATACTCCAAGAAAACTATCCACTTAATCTAAGAGGTCTCTATCAATCGGCACATAGTAACATTACAAACGATTGTCCACAGTATTTAAGAGATCCCTGCCAATCAGTACAGAGTAACATTACAAGCGATTGCCCGCAGAAGCTAAGAGATCTCTACCGATAGACGCAGGATAACGTTACAGGCAACTTCGATAAAGTCACCTTGGAGCGTATGAAAAAAATTTACACTTATGCTTGC
>Ga0302268_1001965_pt1 | contig 10158 bp, 6 predicted proteins | sample III_Bog_E2_1_FD_194554 | JGI IMG/M metagenome (GOLD analysis project Ga0302268, IMG submission 194554) | Peat permafrost microbial communities from Stordalen Mire near Abisko, Sweden - III_Bog_E2_1 | ecosystem: Environmental > Terrestrial > Soil > Wetlands > Peat | place: Sweden: Abisko...
AACTAGGAGAAGGAAAATGCAGCTTTTCATAACACATTTATCCAAAAATGAAAGCAATTGCTACAGATGCTGTCAAAGCCACTTATTTGCAACTTGATCCTAGTAATATGGAGCACAATTTTTAAGTCTTTGGACTTGATTTTATGATAGATTAAAATTTGAATGTTTGGCTTATCGAAGTCAACACCAATCCTTGTTTGGAGCTCAGTAGCAAATTACTAGGAAGGATAATTCCCACCATGCTCGAGCATGCATTCCGATTGACTCTTGATGTAATATACCCTCCTCCGACTCACTATCCGAACTCACAAAAATACTTAGCTCCTGATAATCCCCTCGGGAGATTGATGTTCTAACTAATTTTTGATGAAGCTAGAGATGGAAAATAATTAGTTTAGTTGTACAAGAACTGCAAAAAAATAGACTACGGAGGATAGCTTCAATAAGATGATGAAACCTTTGAAAATGAAGGAAAGGAAATTTAACTCGGACCTGATATAGAGTGATCTTTAATAAATATTTTTAATTAGAGAAAGAATTATTATATCACTCGTTTTGCTTGCTTCTTCCCTTTAATTCACGAATGATGTCATTTTTTATTTGAGCAATATCAAAATGAAAGTTATTTGGCAGCTCATGAATGGAAGAGGTCTATTGTTGGCGGTTGCGTTCAGAGTTTATTTTTTGAACTTCAGTTATAAAGGGAAGTTTTTTAGATTTGTCTCTTTTTAAGGAGATTAAAGAATCAACTCGCTTTATTTTGTTTCTTCTCTCCTGCTTCTCTATTTCTTACTTGTTAATTATTGGCTTTAAAGAGGTGTGGCTTGACTGCTTTAATCCCTTTTCCTCTTTTCTTTCTCTTAAACTTTAATAATACCGACTCTATAAAGTGGCTTTCTTTATAATCTTAGGGTACGAAACTAATTTCGAGTTTTCATGATCATATTTCTTTAGACTCAAGGTTTATCTATGTGATTCTGTACTTTTGAACAAATTTATGTCTTATTGATGGATTTGGATTTTGGGTTCCACTTTGAAATTGGAGAATATTTTTTTAGTTTTTTGATGACTAGAATTAGATCTTTTTTCTTCGCTATCATCCCTATCTTCTTGGTTAGAGTGTTTCTGTTCCAAAATATTCTCCATTAATGCCTCCAATTTTTGTATTTGTTGATTTTTGTTGTTGAGAATGGTTTGAAATTGGTCTTTATCTTCCTCATATTATTAATGATAGTCTTCCAGTTCTTGGCATTTCAGCAGGTATTTATGTTTAAGATCAGAAAATTTACTTCTCAGCATATCTACTTCTTCGTTTAAAGTATGATAGTTTTTCTCAATTGAAAGAAGGTCCTCTTCTCTTTTCCTTTGTTGCTTTTCCATTTCCTCCTATTTTTATTCCTGCCTTTTTATTTTTATTTTAAGCTGCTCAATTTTTTAAAGATACTTTATTTCTTACTCGTTATCCCCTTCTTTTTTCATAATCTTCTACAAATTTTATATTTTGTCCTTAATCGCATTTTCATCAGAATGGTCTATCACTCGCTTTATCTCACTAAATTTACTAGGATTTCCTTTCAAATCTTGATTTTACAATTCTTTCTACATGAGTAGAATTTTTAGCTTCTGGATTTAAAGCTTGTATTATCTTAGAAGAACATCCTTTGGGTCTTCATTAAGAACGGGAGTATTTTGTATGAATTTGGCTCTACTGGAGTAAATAAAAGTACTTAGAGTCTACTAATAATTAATAGACTACTGTGAAACGGTTCCAATCATTACTGTTTTGGTATTTCCTCCCAAAGAATCTTGAAGAATCCTGGTCAGTTTGGAGTCTCTGTAAGGAATGTACATCTTTTGATCCTATCGTATGCTAGACAGACAATTGATAACTTTTCCCAGTGCACTTAGAGATAAATTAATTTTAGTTGCTTCTTTAAAGCCCTATTCCTTTATTTTTGTTTTACTTTGCCTCTCAGATCCTGCTAAATCAACTAAGTTAAGTTTTCCCACTTTAAATTTGGTCTGCCCTAACTAATCAGTTGATTCCTATTATATACGAATCGTGAAAATGCAATGAGATCTCGATGACTCTTTGTTCATGCTTGTCTGCCTAACTGACCTATTTCTAAATCCAATTTTAAGATATCTTTCCAGTTCTTCAACGCTTTTAACCAAAAATGTCTTCAATCCCTCAATCATCAATCCTTTAGTGGTAGTTTCCTTTAATGCCAAATTAGATTTGATATCTTCTGCGAGTAAATCGTGAACGTTTTCATTATAAATTTCAATAAATGAGCATTAAATTAAATGATTTTTCTGTTTCTGGCTTTTTGTTACAGCTATAATTTGAGCAAATGCTCTTGGAATAATGCCCTTAAGCTCATTTATATACTATTTTTGCTAGTTTTATTTATTCACTTCATTTTTTGAGGCTAAGACAACTTGCTTATTCAAAGGTTTCCTTTCAAGATATTATTTTGCTCCCATAATGGTATATGTTTTACCGCTAGCAGTTTGGCCATATGCAAAAATAGTTCCATTATATCCTGCTATCACATTTTCAACCAAAGAGAAAGCTGCTTCTTAATAAACATCTTCCTGTGTATCTTCATGGCTAAACACTTTGGTAAATGCAAAGGATCTAATCACAACTTGATCTTTATTGGCCAAATTCGATATTTTTTATTGAGGTTTTGTTATGGAAACTATGTTATTCGCATAGTCAATGACCATAATTGATTTTGCTTCTAATTAGGTTCAGATCTTACATTTATTATTTGATGGTTTGAGGCGAATCATGACTTTAATCCTTTGAGTCATTTTTACAACTAAATTTATAACAATAAGAATACAATATTATGAAACTATCTTCCAACTGTTTACAACTATTAAGATCACTTTCCTTTAAGAGCTGCATCATAAAAAAGATATGATAATTAAATATTTATACTACATTATTCAGAAGATATGTCAAATACCGTATAGTTCTTATCTAGTTTCTCAAGCAGATTCTTGCAAATATTGCCGCTGGATTATTCTACAGCTATTTGGGGTGCTGTTGGACTTATTATTGCTGCAGTCTTCATCGCATTATTCATCAAAAATCGATGGGTCACCTCTAATCCGAATGAGTGGTTACTGATCATCAGAGGAGGAAAGTTACTTAAGGCTGGAGTAGGTCTTAAAACATTCGTCGGCCTCACGGACAGTTATGTTAAATTTCCATCGAAAGTGGAGCAAGTCAAATTCAAGGCCAATAACGTAACAAAAGAAATGCAAGGAGTTGTTATTAACGGTTTTGCCTTTTGGTCAGTTTATAGAGAAGATGATGGTCCTTTCAGATGCTATAAATACATGTAGGGAGGCGATGCTAACAGAAATGTTCAGGCTATGTGTGAAAGTGTTCTCCGAAACCTGATTGCAAACTCTTCGCTTGATGAAGTGATGAGAAATAGAAGTCATCTTAGAGATAACATTAAAAAAGACCTAAAAGATACATTTACAGGATGGGGAATTTGGCTGTAAACTGTCTAGATCACAGAAGTAACCATTTCTTCAGAGAGACTATTTAAAGATCTGCAAGCAGAGTTTAGACAAGAGACTGCCCTCAAAGCTCAACAGATTGAGTTATCAAATGAATAGAAAATCAATGATGCAAAGCAAAAATATGAACTAAAAATGTCTGAGGCCAATGAACTGAATGAAACCGCAAAGCAAAGCACTAAAAATAATGAGAAGATAAAGAGAGACCAACAGCAAGGATCCTATGAAAATCAAAAGAATGAACTTTAAATACAGAGAATTCAGAGAGAAGCAAAGTTTTAAATTGAAAGAATGAAAAATAATTTCTTGCAAGAGCAGGAAAAATTGAAAAATTAGCAGTTACTGGAGAAGATAAGACTTGACTTTGAGATGGAATACTCGAAAAAAAGGTTATAATTAGATAAAGAACATGATGAGAAGACTCTTCTTAAATATCAAATAGATTCTACTGAGAGAATCTATAATCACTTAGGAATACAGGAGATTAAAATCAATCAATTTACAGGGGACTCAAAGACATCTCTTGCCTCTCTTCTTCCACAAATGGGATTTGCTCTTGGCTAGTTATCCACATTGCGTCAATGATATAATCATTGCTCTTCATATATTTTTTTTTTATAAAAAAAACACATTACTATTTGATTTTTCATAATCATAAAAAAGGTCAAAATTTCCATAAAAGTCATATTGATAAAAATTTCCAAATTGATAAATGATAATTAAATCAATAATCGATAAGATATAAATCACGTTCTATATCTCAGCTAAAAACTGTTTCTCATATCCTTAGTACCTTTGAGTTCCACAAAAGGGGGACGTTTGCTCGAAATATGTTGTAAGGTCTTCCTCTCTCGACTTTTTCCATCTTTTAATTTCATTTTAATTTAGATAATCTTGGGCTCTCCTGTAAATTTCGGGCGTCCTTTTTCCTAAACCTGCATATTTTATTCGTTTATGATAAGGCGAGCCAAAGGTTTTCTCTTTGTTTATAAAAACGATTCGGAATGATTGCTAATAAATGCTTCTGAATTCTTTTTCTCCTTCTTGCTCTTATTGGCTTGAAACAAACATGATGTTTGTCTTTTCTCCATCAGATTGAAGTCAATTTGTATATTAGCGGGTTTGCTTATTTATAAAGTTTGCCTCCCTTTTAGCTGTCTTTGGGAAAGCGATTTTATGGTAAGTTCTAATTTTTTTTTGCTGGCATCTTTCTGAGGTAAGATGGAGTAAAAGCTGGTCTTTTGTTTTCTGAGTTAATTTTGTTCTGATAAAAGCAGATGTTTTTTTAAAGTTCTAAAGACCTTGCGAATAACTCCCATATTTCTTGCTTAATTGTGACTTTCCTCAATAAAGAACATTTATTTTTCTCCCTTGTATCTGTTGAAGATATCATCAATTTGAGTAAAAGGAACTAAGCAATCTTGCTTCGATGCGATAAATATTCCAGGAGAACTAATCTGCTAAACTAAACTCTATATATCAACATCATCAATGTCGAATTCAGCCTTCGATTCAATGATTGGTTTTACGTATTTGTAAGCAACATTCAGTAAAATTTAAGGAAAATTTGTCCGTTGCTTTCCTATTTCAATAAATAATTTTCGAAGAGATTGGAAAGGACTGTCGAATATGGCGGCAACGATTGGATGCTTATGCAGAGACAGAAAGCGAAGAGCTGAATCAAATTGCAATTACCTGTCATTGCTCCCATAGAGCGACCCCATAAACAAAATTTGGCGTCCTCGTTCATATGAGATTTAACGTATTTTATCACTGTATCGAGATCTTAAACCTAATGGAACCCTAAATTGCTGCATGTAGCTATACATACCTAGGGAGATATAATTTCCTTCTGAAAGTCCAGAGCCACTAAAGTCAAAAATCAAATAATTAAAATCGTTCTCAATAGCAAGTCTGAGATATGTCAAGCCTATATACCATATAAAATACCCTATATTCTGCATCCTGAATTGCAATGTAGGTATATGAGGATATTGTCAGTCTTGATTTACTTGACCTTCGAATAGTAGCTACATTTGAGTATCATGTTTCGATTGTTTTTGACTTAGAAATCTTGTCGTGTGACTGGCTGATCATCTAAATTGAATGTCTTAGAGCCTAAATCACTTGGTTTATAGAGATGACGAGAAGGGCGAATAATGACGTTTGCTATCTAATCCATATTTGGTGACAGAATGTTCATGCTAACGTTTATTTATATATTAAAATTAAACATTCAAATTAACAAGTGAACTTATTATTTACCAGCCAAAGTTATTTAAGTTCAAATCATGTAAAATCACATTTTTTGACAAACACTAAAATTTCATCCATCAAAATGAAATTATACTAAGATTGCAATTTATTGAGAGTCTAAATAAATCGGATAATTTTGAAAACATTGAAATTAAAGTTTGTTGAATCTCAAATTTTGGAATATGTAACCATTGATCAATCAAATTAAATCAAAATTAATGACACAAAAAGGTTTACAATAAAATTTTATCATTTAATTCAACACATTAATAATATCTTATTTTAAAAACAATGAGTCTTCCTGAATGTTAAAGGCATCATCAATAAATTAAGCAAGTGTGCTTAGCCTAAGACTGCTCTGAAGATGTATTTCTTTGCTGTGAATGCAATATGGCTCTTCATAAACATTCTAAGACTGACATTAGATAAATCAATGATATAAAATAGCAATTAAAATCAACCTGGGAGCCAAAGGAATCTCTAATTCAGCCTTACTTTAAAAAGATTAACACATTTTACTAAGGATTGAAAAAATAGATTAACAAATTAATCTAAGATGATCAAAGAAGAGTTGAGGTTTTACTGACCAAACTTAAATATCAGCACTTGCCATATGAAGCGAACAGCCAAGCTTACCTCGAATTTATGAGATAAGACTACGGAAGGTTAGACAGATCAAGTATTGTAAATCTGCTGAACGAATCGGAAAGTGGATCACTCAACAAAAATTTAGATAAACAGAAAGAAATCACCAATTTCTTAGATTTGGAACTTAAGAAAATAAATGATAAAGTTCTCACTCTCAAATACGTATACCATTCATCCTAATATAGGTTCTTCTTTCAAAAAAAATATAAGGCCAATTACTAGTCCCTCATCTTTCTTAACCTTCAAAAGTGGCTAGTCATGAGGAGTTTGTTAAAATTTATAGTTTCTTTAACTCAAGGGGACTGTTAATTCGATTGACTAAATTGATTTACCGAGGCAGTTAATAAGACTTTTCTCCCAAAGGATTTTACAATCGTTGCAACGGCATCAGCAATTGCATTGCAATTATTCGAACAAGCAATAATAAATTAATCGGAGGATTCTCACCACTGCCTTTAGTTTACCATGATGAGGATCTTATTCCATAAAACGGTATCTATGCAGAAGACAAAACAAAGAGAAGCTTTATCTTCAATATTACCAATTTAAAATCTTACAGCTTGAAGGACAGCACTCGGGCAATTCGATACAGAAAAAATTGGGCAGGCCCATCCTTTGGTATTGACCTTGATATTAATGAGAATGTGACTTCCAATATAGGAAATTCTTACGAATGTGATAGTAGTATCAGTATAGACTCTTTATAAGCCAAAGTTCATCTTCTTGAGGGAGTTAAGATGGGCATTAAATAACTGGAAATATGGCAATTAAGCTTCTGATAGTATATCTATTGCAATATTAAGATAATTGATTAACCAGAAGTGGAAGTACAAGTAAAATTCTCATTATTTCTCTGGATAATTTTTGTGCAAAACTTAAAATATATATTTGTCGAATAGATCATCAAGCAATATAACGGAAGACATTTCTTTGTCCTTATATTCTTTAGCAATACTTTTTAATAATAAGGTCCTAGATAACTTCCTTCAAGAATTTTTAGTTGACCCTGAACTATTTGTTTTTTCCTTCTTGCGTGATCTTATACAGCTGCTCGAAATTACAATTCATATTATGGTGGTGGGCATGCTTTAAGGTTTTAACTGTAATACATTCCACTTTAAATTTACGCTCAGCTTCAATCTTTTTCTCATCGTCGTTGTAGTTTCTAGTTTATTCCTCAAATCCTCTTTTCAGTTATTCAGAAGGAGTAAGAATATTACCTTTTGCAATAAGCAGAGGCTTTGGGGCAGGGCCTTTTGATCCTTTTTTTCTTTTTTCCTCTTAGACATAGTCATACCTCCGATTTATTTCAAACTCATCTGTTTCTGAAACTTTACAAATATTAGGAGTTCCTGGTTTAATAGATTTTGTTTGGGAAGTAATGAGTCCAGCATAGTAGAGTTCAATGATAGCTTTAGCCAAGTCAATTTGCCCTTTCATCTTATTCATACCAGTTGCCTAAAGTTTCTTCTTGAGGTCTCCATAAAAAAGCTTTTTAGCTTAATCAATGTAGAGCAGAATCATCAAATATATATTTTTAAACTGAAAGTTTTGCTTTTTGCCAGTGTCGAATTCGCCTTTAAATAAGGAAACCCCTGAGTTAAATTAAAATTGAATGTTCGCGTTTTGGCTTTTGAAGTATTAGGAGATTTGATTGTAGCAACGAACAATTACGCTTGGAGGGTTGCTCACGCTGTAGGTATTTCTTTCGGGCCAATTAATAGAATTCTTGATAATAATCTGATTTAGGGGATATATATTTTCTGCTCCAACTTTTCCCTTCAGCTTGGTGTTATTGTCAATACTTTTTTCAATATCTTTAATGACTTCAGTTAAAACTCTTACTTAGGACACTCCACACTCTTTTTGAATTTATTAAATAAATTGCTTTTCCATGGTCAAAATGTTTCCAGTATCCAAATCATTGGAGAATTAAATATCTTCAAGAAGACGATTTCCTAAATGTTTGTGATACTCATCAATAAATCTACTTTTTTATAACAGAATTTTAAATAAAGCTACTAGCTGTTTATATAAATCGCCCAGAGATACAAGACCTCCTTTAGTGTAGCAATTTTTAAATTTGGTATTGATGAAGGAGGCTAAATTTTTGGCTCCATAATCAAATTTACCTTCTTTTTTTCCGGCGTCAGTGATACTATTACTCATCATATCACGGATCTTAGAATTCCTATCATTTTAAAGATCGAAATTATTTCCAAATATTTAAGTAATTTTTACACACTTGCCATTAATTCGAATTAATTATGATACAAATTACGTAAAATTTTTCACTTTCTCACCCACTTTCTTGGCTTCAAAGATAAGATAGTTATTAAACAAGTTTTTGATGTAAGGAAGAGACTTATCAAGAACTCTAGAATAAACTTTCCAGAAATCTTTTAATTATTTGAAATATTATTCCTTTCCTTCCTCATAAAGTTCTAAATAACGTTTGAGTCCATCATCCTTAGTAATTCTTTTTTGCAAATCTTTTTAAATCAAGTTCTAGTTGAGTGTGGAAATATATCTTTATCTATTTTATTTGGAATGAATGTAATAGTGAGCTCTAGCCTCTTCTTGAGTAATAATTTAGATCATTCTTCGAATTTCATCAGTAGAATTCATGTTCATAGCCTTCTTTTATACAAACTACTCTGAGTAATATTTTGCTAGATTAGCAAGGGTTTGCTCGAGGAGATGGTCACTAAAGAACTGTACATCTTTGCTTCTACGGTTATTGGAAAGCTTTTCATTTTTAATTTATCTCTTAATTAATCGAGGTTTTGAATCTTCAAGCTAGCAATATGCATCCATATCAAAATAGCAACTCTCCAAACTATGAATACTTTCTCTAATTTCGGACCGAGGAACATTTTTTTATGATCGTTCTTCATTCAAAAACTTGTTGAAGATTGTCTTGAAATGTTCTATCATGTTGATCTTCCCAAAGTAGGCTTTTAATTCATTCACTCCCATAGTTGGAATAGGATCTGTATCCTGTTTGATTTGAGATTTTGATGTTACATACACATAATCCTTGGCATTGTTCATTCGATAAAAACTACCAAAGAACTCGTTAATCTTTTAGCAAACGAAGTAATGACAGAAGATGAAAATTTGATAATGGGTCCAGAGTCTGTTTAATATTTCAACAAATTTATGTGGGTCTTTGCTCAAGTTACTCAGAGGAGATAATTTGACTGATATATACCTTTCAATAAAATCTTGAATATTGTCCCGGACGTATTTATTAACTTCTACTTTTTCTTTGGTGGTAGCTCTGACCTGATTAAGCTGATAAATTTTTCTAAATAGTAAAAGTAATACTATCTCAGTTCGGAATGATTGGTCATAATAGTGGAGTTATCAGATGTAAATCGCTCAATAAGTATGTTCTTCATTCTGAGGAAGCCTTATTGTATAACTTGTAGGTAGGATGCTGCTGATTGCTTCTCACTCATCCTTATATGATTATAAATATTTGCAAAAGAGGCAACTACTTATATATACAAGATATAGTAATAAATATCGAATTCTTATTTCTTTATTTCATTTGTAAAATATCAATAAAATAATTATTAACCAAAACTTCATTTTTGTTGTTTTAACAATCTCTTAATTTCTTAATTACAATCCTACATTATCTTAATAACTAAATAATTATTCAAAAGTTAATTTATGTTGGGGTTGGGGTTGGGGTTGGGGTTG
>Ga0302268_1001972_pt1 | contig 10130 bp, 17 predicted proteins | sample III_Bog_E2_1_FD_194554 | JGI IMG/M metagenome (GOLD analysis project Ga0302268, IMG submission 194554) | Peat permafrost microbial communities from Stordalen Mire near Abisko, Sweden - III_Bog_E2_1 | ecosystem: Environmental > Terrestrial > Soil > Wetlands > Peat | place: Sweden: Abisko...
AGGCTTTTCTAGGTAAAAAGTTGAATGTGAACAATGGTTTCTTCTGGAAACCAGAAGGATTCTTCACTTTTGATGGTTCGGAGCTACGAGTCCCGAATAACCAATTATAAAGATTTTTCTATAAAAATCTAACTCCATAAGGGATTATAACAAGTTTTTAAGCTTTTTCAATAAAAATGTAGGGGATTTGGTTAAATAATCTTATCCAATATATGAAATTTGACGCTCTATACAGTAAGATTTTTGAACAAGACGGAATGGAAGCACGACCTGAAGATGTGAAGGTTGAACCAGCACCAGTTCCAGCACTACCAGCACCAGCGGCAAGTGGAGCAGAGGGAGCCAGAACCCTCATGGACTATGTGACCGTTTTGGATCACGCAATTGCCGCTTTAAATGGAACTGACAACGATTCTCTACAAAGACTATTAAAGTCGTTGGATAAACCAAATACCCCATTCGAAGGAATTTCAGAGGAACTATGGCATGAAATTAACCGTGCTGCTGAATCTATTAGCGGAGTTACAACGATTTTAAAGAGCTACATTAACTTGCACTCTGATGATAACTCTACCACTGCCCCTTCCACAGCACCAGAAGGCAGTTTAGAGGCTCCTAGTGCTGCCCCTGCCCCTTCACCAGCACCAAAGGTTTAACTTGCATTCAATAGGATTTATGGTAGAATCCCATCATGGATTTGCCATATAGTTATGTAGTCCAACAGATTTACATTAATTGCAAACGTCCTTATTATAACAAAAGTAAGGGAGTTTACAATGCGGAATGCCCTGTCTGCGGCGAAGGATCAAGTAGTGGAAAACGCAGGAGGATGTTTTATTATCCTGATACTCACATGTTTCAATGTTTCAACTGTCCGAATACTTGGTCGGAGATTAACTGGATAAAAACAGTTACTCGTAAGAGTTATTTAGAAATAAAAACTGAAGCAAAAAGTTTTGATAATGTTCAATACCTACCTCCTGAACAACCTGAAAAGATTAGAGTTATTCCAGATATTCCACCTGATAGTGTTAATCTATGTGATAAAGATGTATGTGAATTCTATATTAAAAAAGGAGGAAAATACTCAAGTATTAAAAAGGCTATAGCATATTGTGAGCAGAGACGATTGTTCACAGCTATCAATAGACCAAAGGCTATATACTACACCTTTGACGATTATATACATAAGAAACGGTTAATTATACCATTTCATTCATTGGATGGAAAGGTTGCTTACTATCAGAGCAGGACGCTCAATTTAGATGAACACCCAAAATATCTATGTAAGGGAGGAGATAAAACGTTATACGGAATTTATAACGTAGATATTACTATACCATACCTATTTTTATTTGAAGGTGCGATTGACGCAATGTTTGTAAAAAATGGACTTGCAATGGCAGGGTTAGATTTAACAACTGAACAACTCAAAGAAATTGAGAAATTCATGGGTATGGAAATTATTTACGTATATGACAACGACGAAGATAATGAGGAGGTTAAGGAAAAGATACGTAAACAGATCAAAAAAGGCAAGAAGATATTTATAATGCCTGAAGAATTCAAGAAATTCAAAGACATAAATCAGATTTGCACTTCTCTGAAATTAGATGAATTCCCTTGGAAATTCATCGTAGAAAACACTCGTCAGGGAACTAGAGCATTATTAGGACTCTGATCTAACTACTTCAAGATCGGGTTCTACGTCTGCATCTATTTCATCTACCACATCATGTTCAGGAGTTTCTTCGGGTAGCTCATCAATCGTATGTTCTTCAGGAGTGTTATCAAACCCCTTGAGTCTAAAATCTACTGCCTTAACAAATTTTTCGTTTAGGTTATTGATTGGTCTTAGTTCACCCTCGTTTCCAATATCCTTTAAACGAGCATATTCCCTTTTTAATGCGTCTACAAACTCTTCACTAAACTGCATTTCTTTAGGATATATTGTTCGCTTGATCAACTTTAAGGAAGTTGGGAAGGTGTGTTCAAATAGTTCGTCAAATTGTGTTGTCATAATATTATTTATTGGTGAAATATGTTTCCGAGTGCTTTTCCTGCTGCGGCGTATTTAGATGTAAAGTCTCCTTCTTTTTGTCTTATAAGCGTAGCGTATTTATTTAGAGCATCATATACAGGGACTGCTCGCGTTTTACAATCCTTTACTGTTTTAAATTCAGGATTTTGCCCTTTTAAAAAATTAATATACCCATTTTGATCTTCAGTGTTTGTAGCACTCCGCAATCCTATAATGGGTTCTTTACCGTCATCCTTTTCTGGTGGTAATAAATGATCCACATACCATTCAGCTATACTATCCATACATGGCAATAATCCTGAAGCCAAACTCTGAGAAACCTTTTTTCTACCAGTGATATATTCTATGGGGTAATATATAATATTCTGAATTTCTAACGTAGAAATAAAACTTTTAATTCTCCCTTCTCGTAATTTTGTAATTTTTAAAATTGCCGATTCAATAGTATCATTATGGTATGCAATAATTGCAATGTTAGATACACCTAACGATAATTTAGGGCATTTAAAATCTCGTTTTGTATATGTTTTAAATCCATTATATCCCTTAGCTTTCAACTTACATAACATTGAATTAAGTTCTCCACTATCATCGAAAGATTTTAATAATACTTGTAAAGGTAATTGTGTAGACATATACGGAGTTCCTTTCTTTATATCCTCTTTAAGGATATATCTACTATCGAGTTTATATATATTTTTACCCGGCACTTTATATTCTATAGGATACTGACTTTGAAATATTTTAGTCCAAAGATACCAACATATATCTAAAACTGGATAATAGTTTCTATATCTATCTAGAACTTCTTTCTTAACGTTTAATGTTCCAGCACTACTAACTAAACGTTTACCAATGTCCATCATATTAAGAAACTCTGTCTTCGAATCAATTTTTGATGAATTATTAATAGCAGATGGAGTAGAATCATTATCATCATCAGTTGATAATACAATGTCCTTATCGTCAGACACAACTTTTAATTCTTTGTCAGGAAGTTCACATATTTTCCCTAAAAATTCATAAAGAGTTGCATTCTTATCTTCATCACTTAATCCTCTACTATTAGTAGTGTTTTTAGCATTGCCTGATGTTGTGGGTTGCGTTTGAGCATTAGCAGCGGGTTGAGTAGGAGTGGGAGTAGAAGGTTGAGCAGCATTAGCAGGAGGGACGTTTATAGTAGTTCCTCCACCTGATGGAGATGAAGTAGTAGCTTCTATAACTAGCAACTCCTTTTCCACTAATTGGTTAAAATTGATCATATCGTAGTATTATTTATCCTTTTCCTTAAGTATTTATATGAAAAATAGTAAAGGATATAAACAAGGTATTTTTCGCCCTATAAACTTGTCTAAATATGTTGGTGGGTCGAGTCCTGTATATCGCTCGTCGCTAGAGCTTATTTTCATGAGATGGCTGGATAGAAACCCAAAAATAGTATCTTGGGGGAGTGAATCAGTTATTATTCCATACCAAGACCCTTTAGCAGTTGGAGTAAAAATTCGTAGATATTTCGTTGATAATGTGGCAGTTATAGAAGATAAAGGAGAGAGAAGAAAATATCTAATTGAGATTAAACCCTATAATCAAACTATCCCTCCTGTAGTTAAACGTCATACTAAATCCACAGCAACTCGTCAAGCAATGTATGTTAAGAATATGGCTAAATGGAAAGCGGCTACAGATTGGTGTGCTAAAAGAGGAGATATTAAGTTTATGTTAATAACTGAAAGAGAATTGGCATCTCTTAGAGTATAAAGCACATAAAGCAATCACCTTCATGATATTTCCAGTAAGCTACATCTTTACTCTGAACCTCGTGAATAACTCTTAATAGAGAAGGTTTAAGTTTTTTACCAGTTAAAGGATGGACAAAATTACTTAATATTATCTGACCAGAGTTATCAATGTCTTTATTGGGATTGATCTTTGCTTGGAAGTGTTGTCTTCCATCCTGATCAAATCCGAGGTTTTTCCAGTTATGCCAAAAACTTATAAAGTTTAACATTAATTGGATAATGCGTTAGAAGTCTTTTTCTTTCCTTTGGTTGGTTTAGTATTTTTGCCCCAATTAATGGTGTCAAAATTTTTGTAAAACTTTTTCAAGTTATTTGGTCTTGGTTTTGATCCTTTGCCCATAATATACTATTTATCCCGAATATATAAAAATCAATCCATCTTTTCCAATTCATTATAAAGATTTAACAGCTTTGATTTAAGACTTTTCCAGAGAGCAAAATTGCCAGATATAACTTCGATCAGGTCACTAAAACGTTGAGCAAAAAAAGGCAACTCGATTTCATTATGTTTCGTATAATTCACTAAAGGAGTTTTAATAAAAATACGCAATCGAGTTAAAAACCTTTCTCGTCTACCTTCCCACATCTTACTGCCGCCATACAAATCTTTAAGTTCCATATAGGAGGCTTTAATAAAATACATCATTCCAGTTAATTGAGCTTCAAGTTCAGATGGTTCCGTGTAATAATCTTCCTTATTATAAGATTGACCTTTTTCAAGATTTTTAATAGCTGCTACATACTTCTTATTCTGTGGTGTAGGTTTTTGTAATGCGTGAACTATTTCATGTGTGATAATTGTTATAATATAAACATCTTCAGACCTTTGTAACTTGTTTAGGTTTATAATAACTTGTTGAGTGTTTGGGTCATAGTGGCCACCATAGTTACTACCAAATTCGGAGGATACTAGTATAGGTATAGTGACACCTTTTTTAGTTCTTGGGTCAGTGGCTTTAATTCTTCCAATAGTGTCTCCATTCTTTACATTAGAGGAATTGCCACTATACTTTTTTACCAGTGCTGATACTTGTCGTTCAACGCTATCTTCCAAGGAGTAGAACCTTGCTTCCCTTAGATGTTTAAATTCCTCAAATGATTGCATACCACTATTTAAGGCTTTTCATATATCTGAACATCAATTTTGCCATCTTCGGAAATTTTACCTATAACAAATACGTCTTTATGCATCGTGTTATAATACCATGTAGCATAGGAATCTACGACACCACGAACATATAAAGGAGTGATAGGGATTTCATTTGGTAGTGTGAAATCTTGATTGCCATTTTTCATAGCGTCCTCAATAGCTTCTAAGTTTTGCTTAATTTTCTCAAGATTGTCCTCGTCCATGAGAATACTTAAGAAGGTTGTAAGGAAAATCCATCTGCTGCAATGCCTGGGAATATTTGATACGTTATAATATGTTTTTCTGTTCCACCGTTTTTAGGGGAATTTGGAAGACCTAATTGAGATGCCGCCGCCATTGAAAGTTCCCCTATATTAGGCCCAATATCGGCACAAACAACAGGTATAGTTACACTATTTTCTGTATTAGTAAGTAAAACCTTACATCCTAACACTACCCCTTTTACAGACCTTACGATACTAGAAGGAACTACAATATATGGCACAATTTCACTGTTTATATATCTATTTTGATCGGTTATTTTTCCTTCTAATTGCAAGGATGTGGTTGATACATAATACCCCGTAGATGGGTTAATATAAGGGGTTCCTTCTATGGTTACTATACCCCACCATCCATCTTTAGAATTTCCAGCATTTGCTAAAAAATCTAATGCGGATAGCCCACTTGATAATGGAGCATAACAATAAGGGCTACCGTCACCATCTACATTAGCACATGTAGTATATGAAATCGATCCATCAGAATTTTCATATATATTAATACCGTTTATTACTTTTATAATTGTTCTATCGTTCATATTTAAATCTGTTTTTATTATAATATCTTAGTGAATTTTAATACACCAACCGAGAGAACTATTCCACTTATTAATAATCTCTGCATGAAAATAGTGTGCTTTTGTTGTTCTATTAAAGTCTTATCACTATTAATCTGAATTATCATATCGTTAGTAACCTTCTTTTGATCGTCCAATTGTTTTGATACCTCCTCAGCCTGTTTTTGTAAGTTTGTATTGTCTACCTGTAATTGTTGTGCAAAATCTCTAGTCTTAAGCAGTGAATTATATTCATCAGACCCTACAATTAAAACGGTTTGGCCCTTAAACTTAGCAGGAACAATCAACTTCCTTTGATTATTCACCACTACCGATTGTATTTTAATTCTATCTGTAATATTAGGAGGAGTTACGATTTTAACTACATCATCAAGATATGCAGTAGTTAAGTCAAATCTTCCCGCATCGAATGAATCCTTTGTAGCATAAACGGATACTGATAACGCTTTCGACTGCTTTTCAACGAACTCTTTTTGAGCACAAGAAGCAGTTCCAAAGAGTATCAACATCACTGCAAATACTACTTTAATAGGATGTCTCATATTATTTTTTCTTTAGGTTTTTCCAAAATGCTGCACCCGCGACTTTTTTGGCAGTTTCTTTTGAGCCGTATTCTTTTTCAGCTTTCTTTTCTACCTTCTTAAAGTTCTTTCCCTTCTTCCCAAAATCTTTTCCAGCTTTTGCTTTTTTAACAGCAGAAGACTTTTCTTTTTTAGTTAATCCAGCAGAAGGTTTTGATTCTGCTAATACTTGTTTGCATAGGGTTTCGAATTTCATATAACACTATTTAATGGATTTTGATTTCTTTTTTGACTTGACAGGCTTTATAGGGGGAGGGTTTTTCATTATTGCTAATCGTATATCAAGCAATTCATCGATATCGTTAAATAACTTCTTCTTATCTTCAGGATAATGATCCAAACAATCTCTGCACATGTTTAATAACTCATCCACTTCGATTACGGTCATTGTGTCCATCTTTAAAATATTTATCTTAAACTGTTCCATTTTCAATTTTTTAATATAATTGTTGACTTTTAATATATTTCATGGTAATATGTATAGAGATTATGGGTGGACATGCATTAAAAAATACATTTACAAGACGATATGAGGCAATGGAATTCCATGTGCTTTCAAACGAAATATCTATGCTTATAGCGGATTCCAACAAATTTTTAAAATTTTATATATTTAAAGGGTGGAAACATAAAACGTCTTTTGGCGATCTTGATTCGTTAATTTTACCAAAAGATGGCACAAACGTAAAAGAATTCATTGAAAAGACGTTTAATCCTAACGAGGTAGTTAAAAACGGTTCATGTATCTCTTTTGATTATAAAGAGTTACAGATTGACTTCATTATATCTGAACCTGAAAATTGGGACACTCAAAAGGCTTATCTACTTTACGGTGACTTAGGAAATTTAGTTGGTAGACTGTATAATGCAAATTTCGGTTTGAAATATGGTCACGCTGGATTATCATTCACAGTCAAAGATGAAAACAACAATCAGGTTTACGGAGACTGGATTGTGTCAAAAAACATCCAGAAAATCTTCGAGAATATTGGTTTGAATTGGGACAAGTTTATGGAGGGCTTCAATTCAAAGGAGGAGGTATATGATTACATTATTTCGTCTAAGTATTTTAACCCATCTATCTTCGATTACGAGGAGTTGAATCATATCAATAGAACACGTAATCAAAAGCGTGAATTCTACAGTAGTTTTTTGGAATATATCAAAGATTTTCCAAAATATCCTACATCAAAACCAAAAGCAAAAGATGCTTTGGAATATGTGCAGAATATTTGGGGAGGGTTGGAGAACGATGAAGATCATTCATTATTGATTGATCGCTACAATCGGTTAATCAACGGTCATCGGTTAAGACAATACGCAAAACAGAGAGTTGTGGATATTGTTCGATCTTATGGATTTGAACATAAAGAATTGGGGGAGAAAATGGCTTTATTGAGTGAATGGATAACTGAAAATGCTAATAATATTTTCAGTCTTGAACAGAAAGCCTTGGAGCATGAAGTTAGTAGTCGAATCCTGCCACAAAATGTTTAGTATTTTATTAAATATTATATGTGGGAGATTTGATTGAAAATTTATACACTCCAGAAGAATGTAAGTTCATTAGACACTTATATAAGGACGATCCATCAATTCATAGGTTGTTGTATAAAACTTTCGCACAGAAAATAATTTCGGAAAGTGATAAGTTTATATCATCAAAACCGTTAGATGTTCTTTGTTTCATTTGTATGAGTAGTAGTTTTGCCCACTCTGAAACGGAATGTCAAACGGTTGCGGTGATAGTGTATAGACAAATGCGGTCTGATAACCCACTACCAAGTATAGTAGGAGACACAGGATTGCTTTTTGCGGAAAAGACACTCACATCATTAGCCTTCTTTAAAGATGCATTGAAAAATAAAATGAATCGTTACGGAGCACCAAAGCCAGAATATTATAGAGGCATTTCAAAAGAAGTATTTAAACGTTATGATCACAAAGACATCGCAGAAAATCACGAGAAATGGGAAATGTTTCTAAATGAACTCCTAATAACATGAATTTAATACTATCACAACAATCACAGGATGCTATAATTCAATATTTAAACGATAGTATTGAACATGCTAATATCGACACCAAGCAATATTATTTAGGGCAGGTTAAATTTGCCTTTGCCTTACATATTATCGACACTGCTACAATGATAAAAATGTGTAATAGGCTTGAAGAACGTAAGAAAATTTTTAACTAAATATTTGACTTTTTGGTGGTCTGTGCAATAATTATATGTGTAAGGTATAGCTCTATGAGTGTATCTTACGGCTATCGTCCATAATGGAGATGGTAAAAATAAAAACATATGAAAATACAAAAATACAACAGCGCAAGTAACCGTTCTTTTAAACTTACAAAAATCTAAAGTTGTTTCTTTAAAAGATAAACTCTATGTTTTAAGTTAAATTCTTCTTTCATCGACGAGCACCTTTTAGATTTCTCTAAAATGAACTTCTCATCTCCAGAAGCGTTAATTTCCGAAGAACTTTCGGTATAATAATTCTTTAAATTTATAGCCGCATTCAAATCTCTATCCGTTGTAGTTCCATCTTCATGATGAATAACTCTATCACTCAGTTTTAGATTGGGATTCACAACTTTTGATTTACAATCCATCTTACTTGAAGGATAGAATCTGTTTGCGACTATAATTGTTCGGTTATTCCATTTAGCTTTGTAAGTCAGTTGTATTCTAAATTCATAGAATCCAACGTCACTGATAGCTTGGGATAACTTATGATTCTTCATCATATTAGAGACGGCTAAATCTTCAATGACTATCACTTGGTTCTCGTTGATAATCTTAGTTGTTACCTTATGTAACGTGTCTTTTCTAATTGATGATATTCTATAATGTAGCTTTGCTACTTTTCTTTTTTGTTTTCCATAGTTCTTACTTTTCTTTGTTTTTTTACTTAATTTACGTTGTTGGTGTTTTAACTTCTTTAGGTTCTTCCTTAATGCTTTTGGGTTCTCGTATGTTGTTCCATCTGAACAAGTTGCCAACATCTTAATTCCAAGATCAACACCGATTATATCATTAATGGGGTTAGGTGCTTCTATAGCGTCTTCTTCTACCTGAACGGACACAAACCATTTAGACGCATGTAACGACACCGTAGCGGACAGAATCTTAACATCTTTTGGGATGTAACCAAACTCTTTCAATTTGAGTTTCCCTAAATTGGGAAGTTGAATGTATTGATCAGAAACCTTAATTGTTCCAGTCAGCCTAAACGATTGTTTATCACTATGTTTGGATTTAAACTTCGGAAATCCTTTTGCTTTAGAACCTTTCTTACATCTAAGAAAGAAATTGGAGAATGCCTTATCCAAATCTCTTAGAGCTTCTTGTGGACTACATTTTGACGATTCATACATCCAAGGAATCTCCGTCTGCTTCAACTTGTTTAGTTCACGATGTAAGAAGATTGCATTAGGAGACTTTTCTTTTTTAGCATGAAGTTCTATTTTCTGAGCAAGCCCCCAATTATAAGCCCATCTAGCAGCACCAACGTTTTGTTTAAGTTTGGTTACTTGAACTTTGTTGGGTGCCAACTCTACTTTATAGGCTTTTAATATCTTCTCCACTAATAGTTACAAATTATAATGATTTTTATGACAAAATCAAGTTTTTTGTTTTTGTAGGGCATTCAGGGACTATAAGCTCCTGATCTAAAACCGTCCAATAGAAACCAGTTCTATTTTCTTGTTTTAA
>Ga0302268_1001976_pt1 | contig 10120 bp, 10 predicted proteins | sample III_Bog_E2_1_FD_194554 | JGI IMG/M metagenome (GOLD analysis project Ga0302268, IMG submission 194554) | Peat permafrost microbial communities from Stordalen Mire near Abisko, Sweden - III_Bog_E2_1 | ecosystem: Environmental > Terrestrial > Soil > Wetlands > Peat | place: Sweden: Abisko...
ATCCCTAAAAAATTCACGGTTATTCGCATAAGCCATCCAACGCAGTCCAATAATTCGCAATAAAAATGCAAAGATCGTTATCAACCATGCGTCATATTTATTTAAGATTGTAGTGAACTTATTTAACAAAAATATTTCTTTAAAAAAATTATTCGAGCATTTTTAGAAATTCTTCTTCGTCTATTATGTTTACTCCGAGTGCTTCAGCTTTTGCCAATTTTGATCCAGCTTCCGCGCCAGCCAGTAAATAAGAAGTGTTTTTAGATACTGATTCACTTGTCGCGCCACTAAATTCCTTAATCCTTTTTTTGGCTTGATCCCGCGACATTGTACTCAAAACACCAGTAATTACAAAGGTTTTACCTAAAAACTTATCGCTTTTCTTAACTGTCTTTAAGACCTGAATCTCAACTCCATTTTTAAGCAATTTTTGCACTAAGTGCAGATTTTCCTTTTTACGGAAAAAGTCGACTATGCTTTTAGCGATTACCTCGCCTATATTAGGGATATTCGCGATCTCTTCGACGGTTGCCTGTAATAACCTGCCTAAATTCTTAAAATGCTCAGCGATAATTTCAGAGTTCTGCTCACCGACATGCAGTATTCCCAAACCATAAATGAATTTCGGAAAAGAAACTTTTTTATGGCTCTGTATCGAATCGACTATCAATTCAGCGCTCTTCTCTCCAAAACGTTCCAAACCAGAAACATCTTCCTTTTCTATCGTAAACAGATCGGCCGCATCCGAAATCAGACCATCATTTTTGAATCTTTCTAATATTTTCGGGCCAACATCGAGCATCTCATAAGCTGTAACAAAATGCTCCAAAGCACGAATATTCTTAGCTATACAATCATTGTTAGTACAATAATATGCCGTACTTTCTTCTTCTTTTCCAGCAACACCGATTCCTCTCTTTTCTACGACCCCGCCACAAATCGGACATTGCTTTGGCATAAGATATTTTTTTTCTTTACCTGAACGCATTTTTTGTAAAACCTCTACCACCTCTGGAATAACATCTCCGGCTTTTTGTATAACGACAGTATCTCCGACACGCACATCTAATTTCGCGATTTGATCCATATTATGTAAAGTCGCTTTAGATATAACGGACCCGGCAACGGATGTAGGATCAAACACAGCTAAAGGAGTGAGCACACCTGTGCGCCCGACATTCACTAGAATATTACGAACGACGGTCGTAGCCTGTTCTGCCGGGAATTTATATGCGATTGAATATCTCGGAGCCTTGCCGATCACTCCAAGTATCGGATATAACGACTGGTCGTTGATGTTAATAACCACCCCATCAATACCAAAAGGTAAGGTTTCTCTAACCTTGCCGACTGATTCTATAAAATGCCAAACCTCGTCCAAATTTTTACAGTACGCTTGGTGACTATCTACTTGAAAACCTAGCTCCTTTAAATATTCATGTTCCTGTTCATGAGTCTGTAGTTCTGGGAAAACACTAGCGATATCCCAGGCAAAAAAACTCAATCCACGCGAAGCTGTAATTTTTGGATCCAACTGTCTGATTGAGCCAGCCGCGGCGTTCCTCGGATTGGCAAAAATCTGTCCATTTTCTTTTTCTGCCTTTTCGTTTAAAGCCTTCCAAGAAGCGATTGGCATCAGACACTCACCACGAATTTCTATATTCCGATCTTCCGCGATGCGCAAAGGTATGGAATGCATCGTCCTAAGATTTTGTGTGATGTCTTCGCCAATCATGCCATCGCCGCGCGTGGAACCGCGCACAAAAATACCGTGTTCATATTCAAGAGAGACGGATAGGCCGTCATATTTTGGTTCGCAGAAAAAATCAACAATTTTTTTACTAGGTAAAAGCTTCCTGTCTCTCAGAACCCATGCTTCTAGTTCTTCCAGCGAGAAAGCATTGTTCAGAGAAATCATAGGTAAAGCATGTTTGACCTTTTGGAATTTACTGAGAACCTTGCCACCAACACGCATGGTCGGAGAATCCATAGATTGGAACTCCGGATAGGCCTCTTCCAAGGCAATAAGCTCTTTAGTAAGCGATTCATAGACCACATCATTCACATTTGGGTCGTTAGATACATGATATTTGTATCTAAGATCGGCTATTTGCTTACGTAGCTTATCTATGCGATTTTCTGCGCCGTCTTTCGCCTCTAATTTTTCTTCTTTTGAGCTGCTATTCATAACTATATATTAACAGTTTCTGGGGTATAACATAAAGGGCTTATAATAATTTAGCACAGATTATCCCTCAGTTTTCCACAACTTTACAACAAAGGAGAAAGGAACTATTATTAGTACAGAAAGAGCAAAAAATGTCCTTCAACAAAAACTCTAAGAAATCAAAAATTCAGTTATCAGATAATCTACAAATGGGCATAGCAGCACCATCCTCGCAAGGGACTTTTTTCAAAGTCGGCGGGGTTATTTTTATGGTTCTGTCCATTTTAACCGCTATAAATATTGCCAAGCAGATGCAAAAGAACAATAACTCCCCTGTCAGCACACCAACAGCGACGGTTACAACTCCACAACAGGTTCTTGGCGCATACTCCAACAATAGCGACCAAATTCAAACTACTACGTATACTGTCCAAGCTGGAGATACTTTGTTCGATATAGCTCAAAATCAAGGCGTTAGTTGGCAAGTTATAGCCACCTTGAACAATCTAAAGCAGCCTTACACGTTGAAACCTGGAATAAAAATAAAGTTACCAAAAAGTTCATAATAAATATACAAATTTACCATAATAAAAACCTCCGATAAACCGGAGGTTTTTATTATGGTTACCAATCTATTTAGGCAATATGGTCTGTAGCTTTCTGCTTACCCCATTATTAGTGCCTGTCGTCAAAATAACAACCTGCGAAGCAGGAACTCCTATATTAGATGGTGTAGTGCCAATATTGTAAATAACTGAGCTAGAATCATTATTTAAAATAACTATCTGATATTTTGTGTTAGCATCGAGCAGACTGTAAGTCATTGTAGTATTAAAACTAAGATGATAAATGTCATAAGTCGATGAAGAGCATGGTGTTACAGACCAAGAGCACACGTACATGACCGAGTTAGGAGTAGTACTGTCTACACTGACAGGGGTTATGGTTATGCCTGTATATCCAGGTGCGGCATCAGGATCGCATGGATTATATAGATCGAAATCCATCTCATTATTTGGACTGGTACCTAAAGAAAATGAGTAAGGATTGGTATTATACAAATTATTATTGCTGAGAATGAATACATGACTGGTCGGCAATTGATATGTAATTGGAGAGACGCTACAAGATATGGAACCTCTATTATCTTGATATAACAGAGCTTCGGCACCAGCTTCGGCACCAGCAATCGCCGGCTCGCTACTGATTTCTGTATTGGTATTATTCAGCTCGTTTATGGTTATGGCTGATAAACTAAAAACTATAGATATCAAGGCTGCCATAATCATCAATGCCAACAATAAAGTCACACCTTTCTGATGTTCCAGACTTTTATATAATTTTGTTCTCTTATGTATGTGCATCATGAATCTTAACTCCTTGGAATATCATATTCCGGAATCGAAACAGTTGTCTGAAAAGGTACTGTTATAACGTCTTGGGGATCTTGACTGGAAACCAGCGTACCTTCTATGATTACCTGCGGCTGTTGATGACTGGAGTCGCTGCTTTGGATGGCTACGTTTTGCGCTGGCTGGATAATAAAATGAAGACTGATAATCTCATTAGTGACACCGTTTGAGCCAGAAGGAATTTGATTAATATTAGACGAATATTGGGTTAAACTGCCGCCTGGCTGAATTTTTAACCATAGTACAGGACCTGTCGCAGAAACTACACCATTGGTATCCCCAAGATAAAAACATTCGGCATTACCATTAACGTTAGTGATATATAACAAATGATCAGATGCTGTCATTGTAGAATAATTGCATGGACCAAGACTTGTGTTATCTCCATAATTAATCCGGCCATTTCTGATTTCCTTACTTAAAAATTCTGTGATATACCGAGCATTATCGTTTGCCATACGAATCGCATTAGTTCTGCGACTTAATTTTGTCGTATATATAAAAGCACTAGTTACTGCCACCATGAATGTCGCAAAAAGAGCTGCGGCTACAAGCGCTTCTATAAGAGTGAAACCTGATCTTGAATGAAAATCATTTTTTAATAGTTTAGTTTTCATATATTTACCGATTCTGCCAATTAGTTAAATATGTTTCTAATATTATCTTACAACTTGGCGGAAGAATTGCTGGCGTATTCGTTTGAGGACAAGAACGGCTAGTCCACCACACAGTAGAAACAACATCCAATAATCCAGCGTATGATTGCCCGCCTTCGGTAAATAAATACGATGAATTGTTAACAGGATCTGTATCATACAAAGTCAAGGTTAACATACGATAATATGGAGTAGTCTGTGATGGAACACAAATATATGATCCTGATTCTATATAAGTCGATCCATCACAATATGTTAGAGCATAATTTGATTGTGAGTCCAAAGAATAAACATTGGATGTAGCTGTAGGATTTACCTTAAGAGCGTAAGAACGTGTCCCTATATTACTATCTAAGGTATAGCTAGGACTGATCGCGCTAAGCCAATTAGGCACGCAATAATCGGTCAGACCACTCGCAAAAGTACAATCGCTCACTGGAGTGTTGGATAACCAAGACTGATCTCTTAAATTTTTTACGGCTTCGATACCCTCTCTGGCTAAACCGGTAGCAATTACTGCCTTACTGGCATCATCTTCATTCTTAAAAGAATAAGCGGCTAAACCTATAGCACTGCTGATACCCATAGCTAAAATAAATATAGCTGCAGTTGTTTCAATTAAAGTCTGGCCTTTTTGTTTTGATAAATAAGATACGGAATTAGAGCAATTCACCTGGCTTTTGCCTATGTATTGCTCTAATTTTGATGTTTTTCTCTTAAAATAATTTATCAGATTAAACACGAGTTTCCTAAGGATTAATTTCCTGCTGTGCAGGAACAGACCCGTTATAATACACTATATATCCATCGGTTAAAGCGATGTTTACAGGACAAGCCGGTTGAGCACATTTGATAGTGCCTGTATTTGTAAACCTATTGATTAATTGGGTATTGGCACCAGTAGGAGCCAATAATGTCGCATTAAATATAATATATGGATGCGCTGCCGGTGCGATATTAGGCAAGGTGAATGTTAAAATATTTCCAGATTGAGTGACACCTGGAGTGCCAGAAGCTCCTAAAGTTAAATTACTGCTATGCCCTGAGCTGTCGGTATAAACGATACTCCCCGCAATCGGATTACTGACATGCGTCGAATCGATAGTATCCGTAACGACAACGCTAGTGGCTGGGATATTTCCATCATTACAAAGGTTTAATCTAAAAGTAACTGTGTCACCTGTCTTTAAGGTTTGGACGTTACCAGTTGATGAACCAATACATTTTGACGCGGCATATCTATAAGCCGCACCATTTACTTTAGTTAAGACCTTATCGCTATTGGTAAAGTTCACGACGCAAGGAACAGGAACGATGTTCCCAGTGGATACCCAGGTTGAGGTTCCTGAACTATTACCGCCTTGTATATAGTAAGTATGAACGCCGGTGGATATATCATCCGTATAAGTTTCTGCTGTCCCTACTGCAGGCAAAGGAGATGGCGTTATAGTCGTTATAATATTCCCTTGGCTATCGCGAGCGATATTATAATAGTTATCGTTTTGGGCGGTGTACCATGTCAAGACAATCGTCTCACACGCAACTGTATTATCAGCAATGACATTTGTGGGTGGCTGAGGAGTACCATTAAAGTGCAAGGTATAACTAATATTACCACCAGAGCTTGGGCATGTTTGTGAACTTGGGGTGGCAGGATCTAATCCTGTAAACGTAAAGCCGCTAGGTGCTGTGATACCTGATATGTTCCAATTAGAAGAATTATAGTATGTGCTGTATTGTTTACTATTGATAGCCCCCGTCAGATTTTGAGAAACTCCATTCGTATCAAAATCAGTATTGTTGGAAGTCAGCGTGTAAGAATAAGTATTCGGGATAGCTTGGCTTGGAGTCCCATCATAAATAGTGCTGACACTAAGAGTACAAGCACCATATATTGCAGTAGATGTAGCTTGATAATAAAAAGTGATTGTATCGGATGATGCATAAGCCGTACCTGTTGTCCCAGTAGGTAAATTAGATTGCGCAGCAAATGTCACCACACCACTATTTTGAGAGGTATTCGTAAATATCGTATAAGGTGTAACACTATAGGTTATAGAGGCTTGCGGAGCTATATTGCTGCAAGATGACGAGGTCGTTACCGTAAAATATTGACTAATAGGTGTTGGAATAGTAGGAGTAGTAGGAGTACACGTTAATGTTTCTCCTCCTGAACTAGCTGTATTTAAAACGGTTATAGTAATTTTGTTTGCGGATTGAGTAGTATCTTTATACTGCGCATCTCCGGGCACGGCACAAGAACCGTTAGTCGATTTATAACCCCATATCTGATTCAACTGTGTAGCTCCAGGTTGAGTTTCAAAACATACCACAGCAGATGCATGTGCGCTTTTTGCCATAAATAAGGCAAAAACAAAGACCGACATTATTAGCGACACTTTAATGACATTGCGATTTATAAAAGATTCTATTTTCATTTTTGTTTCTTACTTTTGTAATATATGCCTTTGTATTATACATGATTTTACGAATAAAATCAAATATTAACCGCTCTGTTCAGATAGTTATTCCCAATCAGTCTGCGGTACCCGTTTGCGGTTTTACTCCTTCTCGGGTCAATCAGTACTTCAGCCGGAGAGTTTTCCCTGAAGGGAGAACTCTCCGGCTTCCGTACTGTTGCCCCTCTCCCCAAATTCCGACAAACCGGAATCTGGGGACCCCTTGTAAACAAAAGATTTATATTCATCTACGCAAAAATCCCCAGACTGATTGGGTTTTAGTTTTTGTTAGATAGCAATAATTATGAATACATTAGCTCTTTCAATTTTGAGTCGAGTTCTCTGGAAAATTCATAAAAGGGGTCAGGGCCCAAAGCGGACCTGACCCCTCACTAGAAATCGGCCAAAATTGGAAGAGTTGGCACTTATGGTGTGCTAATGTTGCCAGCTATTCCGTCAATCACAATTTGCGATAAATCGCCATTTTTATCAATTAGCGTAATATTAGTCTTGTCATAAGGCATATTGTAATAAGTCTGGGATGCACCACCGGAACAAGGCGTTGCAGTATAAGTTTGTAGTATCCTACCATAAGGAACACTGAAAGATATTGTTAAAGCAGAAGCACAATATTGTATAGAGACACCGGACGATGAATCAGTTATGACTATTCCAGATGAACTCGGATTAGAAGTATTAGCATTGATTATCGTACCAGGAGAAAACTGTTCAGTGCTTACAGCAGTTTGTGCATTGCCGGAATTTTTGGTTGGAATCAAAATGTTTCCACTCTCAACCGACAATGTATATGCCAAAATGCTCGGACTTAATGAAATGTCCCAAGCCACAGCCTTATTTCCATTCGGATTATCTTTGGCTTCGATACTAAATCCTTGCAATTTGTGCAAGTCAGAGACAAAATTTTCTTCAGATAAGGCTAAATTCCTAGCTTGATTCCTGCCTTCTACGTTGGCCAAGCCCAGACTTAACATCGTAGCCAAAATAGCGATAGTGACTATCATTTCAATTATGGTAAACCCTGATACTGTTTTTTTATTTATTTTCATCTAAATTCAATCCAGGTTAATATCTTAAGCCTATAAGTTTAAGATACCACTGCATTAAAGGATATCCATAATATAAGGCAATTAGACAGGCAGCGGACAAAAATGTTCCGAAAGGAACTTCACTCTTTAATTTTGCCCCCTTAAACAGTATAAGCGCAAGGCCTATGAAGGCACCTATAAAATAAGCCAGTAAAATTGTAGCTATGATAGAAGGGAATGGGGTAGCTATCCCCAAAAAAAATGCGAATTTGATATCACCTAATCCAATCCATTTACCTTTTGATAATAAATATTGAATATAAAAAAAGGTAGCCAAACCCAGACCTGATAAAAGACCTACTAATAACAAGGAATTCCAAGTGAGCATACTGGCAGATATATAGTCTAAAATACCACTACATATCGCCACGGATACGGAACCGAATAAAATAATGCCATCTAAAATTATGAAGTGCTCATAATCAATAATGAAAACCGATATCAACACATATAAAATTAACAGCGCGCGCAAGAAATAAATTAAGGTGTAAAAATTATAGAATGGGAAAATCAAATATGTAATCAACGTAAGCAATGCAGTAATCAATTCTATATAAAAATATCTCCTGCTGATCGTTTTTTTACAATAGCGGCATTTACCCAAAAGGAATACAAAGCTTAAAATCGGGAACAAATCAAAAAAACCAAGGCGATGATTGCAATTAGGACAATGGGAAAATCCGTTTAAGGTTTTCCCGTCAGGTAACCTCAGTATGACTACATTTAAAAAGCTTCCGATGGAAGCACCGAATATAAATACGAATAAACCGATTAAAAAGCTCATTTTTCTAGACCTTGTTCACCTATAATATGATTTCCAGCCACCAAACCATTAACTTTTTTTTCTAAACAAAATTGCAATTGAAAACTTTGAGGGCTAATACGCTGATAAGCAAACTCCGTTTGCCCTTTACACAGTCCATCGGAGTCTGTTGGGAATATCATTTTATCTATATAATTCGGGACTAGAACTTGTTGATCATGGAATTGCTCCAATGTCGGATATTGACTTTCATCTTTTTCGTAATATTGCAAAGATTGGTACAACTTAGATACTGAATTATATGTATCTAAAGATTTCGCTCTGGCAATGCCAGAAAATATTCCGCAAATAGATAACAACGCTAAAAGAACAAAGGCTACAACCCCTATAATCAGTTGTAGTCTTGTGAGATGTAATATAGTTTTTGGCTGCTGTTCGATTTCCATTTATTTTACTTACTTGCCAAATTCCACCAAGAAAACTTGATGGAATCTGAAAGTAAACGAAATTACTGTACGCCAGATTGAGTTATTGTATGTGGACCAGCGGGATAACCACCTGTTGCTGCGCCAAGACAGAAGTTAATACCATAAGTGGTAGACACACCACTAGTATTACTACCGGTATATGTATAAGGGGTAGTAGAGTTTGTAGGATTAGAGCAACTACCATCTCCAGGTAATGGCTGATTTGGTACTGATGCCATATAAGAAGGCACTAAGGATGCTAGACCAGCACTGTTAGATGGATATCCTGCATTGTCGTTATAGTACAACTCTAAAGCCGTGCTTAATTGACGAACGTCAGCTAACCTTTTAGCATCCCTAGACTTAGCTCGAGCTGAGTTTAAGGCCAATAAAACTATAGACGCCAAAAGACCGATGATCGCAATAACAACCAATAATTCAATCAATGTAAATCCTTTTTGTTTTTTTATTTCCAATATTTTCACCCCCTTCCAATATATAAGAGCAGCTTTAAACTATGAGCTACTGCCTAAATTATAGATAGGAAGTAATATTCCCGCAACTAAGATACCCACAGCCCCACCTAATATAAGAATGATAATAGGTTCTATTAAAGTCGTTAGAGAGCCAACGGTCTCATCGACCTCTTTCTCGTAATAATCAGCTAATTTTCCAAGAATATTTGTCAAAGTGGCGGATTGTTCGCCAACTTGAATCATCTGAGTGACTATAACCGGCATTTCCTTGTGCCCTTGAAATGATTCAGCTATACCCTTTCCAGTTGCTAGTGTATTAGCGGCGTCTAATATTATATCCCTATAAATTGTATTGTTAACCAATTCGGCAACAGTCTGCAAAGCTTGAATAATAGGGATGCCTCCGGTGATTAAAGTCGCGAGATTCCTGGAGAATCTTGCTAAATAGATTTTTATAAAAATAGGTCCGATAATTGGTACGGATATCTTTAGTCTATCAAAATAATATGTTCCTTCTTTTGTGCTCAAGATATATCTAATGACAAAGAAGAGTGCAATCATACCGAGCAAAAACGTCCACCAGTAGTGCCCGAAGAAGTTTGTAAAAGCAATTA
>Ga0302268_1001977_pt1 | contig 10120 bp, 11 predicted proteins | sample III_Bog_E2_1_FD_194554 | JGI IMG/M metagenome (GOLD analysis project Ga0302268, IMG submission 194554) | Peat permafrost microbial communities from Stordalen Mire near Abisko, Sweden - III_Bog_E2_1 | ecosystem: Environmental > Terrestrial > Soil > Wetlands > Peat | place: Sweden: Abisko...
AAATATAAATTAATATTTGTATCTATCGGATTACAAATCCTAATAATACAAGAGGCTGGGATAACATATCCCAGCCACAAGCAATCACATTTTCTTTTTTATGATGGACATATCCGGCTCGACGGGTTTGTACCGGAGTTAAATGGCCCGGATGATACCTGGGTGGCAACACTTCGTTCTATACCAAATGGGTAATAATCAATCTGACCGGAGGCCGTATAGGTTTTGTTGGTATTACTCGACAAATAATAGCTACTTAGGTTCATGCGTGTATTTCCCAGATGGTCCTTCAGGAAATAGGTATACGTCCAATTTCCCAGAGAACTGATCAGTCCGTTAACGGTAGAGATATATCCTTCGGGAGTCAGAATCCGAATCAGAGTAGGGCTTCCAGTTCCAGATTTCTGGTAAATGTAGTTTCCGCAATAGTCGGTCTGGAATGTTGATGCTACCGTATTCTCTATTGTAGTAGCCCCAAGGGGTATCAGTGAAGTACTTGTGGAATAATTATATTTAGCCTGGTGCTTTACGCCGGAAGCATCATAAACGTACACGTTCGTGGGGCCCGTTACGAAACTGCACTTTCTGTGGCAAATTTAATAAATACTACATAATAGATTAATATTCCAGTCTAAATCTAAAATTATTGAGGAATGCAATTTCTTATAGTACAAGAAGATGAGATTGAAAATCCCTTCGAAAGGCAATCCCATTTTCTTTTATTATGGTCATATCTTGAAGGACGGAAAAATTAATTGTTTCGCATTTTAATAATCTCCAGTTATAAATGACGCATACCGACTTGTCGGTACTGATCTGATTTCCAGCACAAGTTGTGCTTCGCTCAAACTTGCGCTATCCACTGACTGCAAATTATCAATATACTTGGACGAAAAAGGAAAATGTTAAGCCTGCTATTTTATCTATTTCAAACAATAAAATTTTCCCTATTGTATTTGGTTTGCAAAAGAATTACAAACTTGGACGACAAAGGCATTACCTAAATCTACTAATAGTAAGGCCTGGATAATCCCCAAGAATTTAATATAGAATCTGCTTCTCGTTTTGTTATACCACCGTAAACTTTTTCATTAGAGTTTGTAATATAATAATAACTCCAGCCTACACTATAATAATTATCAGGGACAAAATGATAAAAGTAAGAAAGTGTTTTGCATTTTTCACTTGCTTTTTTACCCCCCGAATCGATATATTCTGTTAAAATATATGAATCAGCTTCTTTGATTAGCATATTAAATTCAATCCAAATTGATTTTGACCAATAAGTTGACTTGTTCTGATTTAAAATAATAACATACTTATTTTTACTCAACCAATCTATTCTTAATAGGTTTCGCTGTCTCACTGGTTTACAAGATTCCCACTTTCGATCGAATGGCACTAGTCCTAAAATACCCCTCACAGGATTAAAAGCAACCCCATATTTTGATTCGATGGTTACTTGTTTTGAACTTTTATCACCATTACACATAAAGAAAAACAAGCTGCAAAGTATTATAATATAGATTATTATATTATCTTTCTTTTTCCCACGGATTTCTTTCATGTATTCCTCCTTTCTCATATGGTGTAATTAAATAATCTGCTTTATTTCTTCCAATTTGAACGTATGATCTCACAAGTTTAATGTTTGGATTAAAACTTTTTGCTTTTGCAATATATTGTTTATAATAAAGATCATCTAACACTCTCCCTCCATTTACAGAATAGTTCATTAAATCATTATCAAAACCAGTATGTGTCACGGCTTTTTCATCTTGTCCAGGAAATTGTATAATATCATATCTGTCAGGCAGTCCTAAAAAATGACCTGTTTCATGCAGCACTGTTCTAATCTCTCCCTTAATGTCTTCATTTGCGTAAATAGTACCTCTATTACCATCATGTCTTTCATTGATCATCTCATTCATATGAGCATTATCTATATGACCACCCTCGTAATTTGACTTTTCATTGCTGTAAGTCAATACATTTTCGCCAGGATTTAAATTATCAGGAGCTTTATCAACATATTGGTAGTTTATATCAAATTTTACCATTCCATCTTTAGATCCTTTAAATGTTTTTTTCGCCTCAGCATTAAGTTCTTTATCCTTCCCTTTGGCTCTATCTCCCGTAATATACACTTTTGCGGAAATGGTAACTCCAGTAATTTCATTTGTTTTTTTATCTCTTTGAATTGTAAATATACAATCCTGTCCATCAGGATCAATAATATTTACTGGATTATTACCACAATACGAATAAGGTGATATCGAATAATTATTTTCCGCCATTGGATCCACACTCGTAAACCTCCCCATAGCCGGATAATACCCTCTTGCCCCATAATCATAGGTATCGTACCCATTCATTTCTACAAACTCCTTCCCATTGTACTTGCGCACTTGCTGGCCGGGGTTATCGCCTGTATTCGAAGCCCATGGTAAACCTGAAGGATAATACTGGGTGCGTTGAATTGTCTTTTTTGTATTCGCAACCCATACTTCACGGTTATTTCCTAAATGATCACGTCGGTAGTATTTATAATTCGGAATGGTGGCTGTAATAGTATCAGCATACCCTTCAGCATTATATATCCGTTGTAAAGCAGTTAATGCCGCGTTACCATTTAACGTTGTATACTCTTTATTATCAATATAGACTGTTCCGTTTTGGCTGACTAATCCGGAAGAATAAGTCCATGTTGTATCTTTATTTAACGGGATTGTTACCTGTATCAGCTTCGTAAAATACTCCGTTCCCAGCTTCCGCCCTCCCGATAGCCATCGGGATGCGGCATACCGGTTAATAATCTGATTTCCGGTTCCAAACTGAAACCTTACTACCGGCCCCTCACCAAAAAGAGTTGGTAGTAAAGACGGCAAATTTAATATATTATTCCTGATTGATACAATATACCGGTTTAAATCTGTAAGTATTTCGGAATACAATTTCTTATAGTAAAAGAAGATGAGATTGCAATTCCCAACGACAATAATCCCCTTTTCTTATTATGATGGACATATCCGGAAGGACGGAAGAGAGGCATTACCCCTATCTATTATATCCATAAAAGCCAAAAAGTTATTATTATGTATAAAATACACATAATATCATACAGCATTTTTCCCCTTTTAGACATTTCATCCACTTCTATTAATATCTCTTTTATTTTCTCTTTTCTACTAAAATATATTCCATTTGCAGCTATAATTAAAGTTACAATGCTATAGCATATAATATTGTTTTCGTCTATTATATTAAACTTATGTTTAATATAATAAAATAATACATAAAAATTAAATGCCATTGTTCCTGAAACTCCTAAAATAGCAGCGAAAATAGAATTGGATTGTTTGTTCCATTCAGAACCACGTTTTTCCCACCATAGATTTCTATAAAAAAAGTATTTCCAAAAGTTTACCATGTTTTATTCCCATATAAAAGATTAAAATACCAAGAACTTTCAACCACTGAACGACCTAAAGTTGTGCCTATACTCCAAGCAGAACCAACAACTTTTCCAAATATTCCCAATGCATCCGAACCCTCCAAATAAGCAGCTCCAAAATCAGTTAAATATCCTCCTTTTTTTAATTCATATATCTGTGACATATCATAAATAGAAACTGCCTTCCCCAAAAGTCCAACACCTTTTGATAATATCCCAGCCAAACCTTTTGCCTTAGCTATTATTTCAACGCTTTCAAACTGATTTCCATAATATCCTTGACTATAAAGTCCTAGTTTACCAAAATTTAACCACGTTTTGTCATTAAATAACAAATTAGATCCAACATCAAATACATAACCAGCAATTGATAACCCTGGAAAGTAGCCACCTTTTTCATTCCAACTTCTTTCTCTATAATATTTATAGCTATAAATGCTAAATGGACTAATGCAATTATTTTGATTTTGTTCAAATGACCCAAAATTAGATATTTGATTACCTGCTTTATTCATTTGATAATCTGGAATATTCCAATTTCCCTTCCTATCACCATATGATATTATACCAGAAAGCAAAACTGAGCCATCACTTAATTTTCCACCTGTCCCATTAAATTCTTCAGTGATAAATTGATCAATTTGAGCTTCTGTAACACTACCATATTTTGTTTGCTCTATATCAGCCATATCACAAAATCTCTGTATGTCTTCTGGATCAGATGTAGACCAACCATTGTCTGTTTCAACCCACATCCCTGTTGGGTCAATCATATTTACCTGATTCCCTTTGCAATATAAATATGGACTTACACTATAATCTAATTCTGCCATTGGATCCACACTCATAAACCTCCCCATAGCCGGATAATACCCTCTTGCCCCATAATCATAGGTATCATACCCGTTCATTTCTACAAACTCTTTCCCATTGTACTTGTGCTCTTATTGGCCGGGGTTATCGCCTGTATTCGAAGCCCACGGTAAGCCGGAAGGATAATACTGGGTACGTTGAATTGTTTTTTTTGTATTCACAACCCATACTTCACGGTTATTTCCTAAATGATCACGTCGGTAGTATTTATAATTCGGAATGGTTGCTGTAATAGTATCAGCATACCCTTCAGAATTGTAGATTCGTTGTAAAGAAGTTAATGCCGGGTTTCCATTCAGGGTATTATACTCTTTATTATCAACATAGAGTGTTCCGTTTTGGCTTACTAATCCGGAAGAATAAGTCCAAGTTGTATCTCTATTTATGGGGATTGTTACCGGTATCAGCTTCGTAAAATACTCCGTTCCCAACTTCCGCTCTCCCGATAGCCATCGGGATGCGGCATAACGGTTAATAATCTGATTTTCGTTTCCAAACTGTATTGTGTCCGGCAAATTTAATCGTTTGAATCAGAATTTGCAGAATTACGCTCTTATAATTTTACGCATTACAAATATTAAAAATACAGAACCTTTTAATCGTTTAATGATTATTGCGTATCCACGAGGACATGGTGGATAATATTCTAATATTTATTACTTTTCGTTTCTTTGATTTGTTTTTTGAGTCTGCATCATAATAAATAACTCTTCGTTGGCAACTATCATTTAAAATTGGCATCCAATTAATATGATGTCTGTTCTCAAGATAACCCTCATAACTAATCCAGCTTTTTACGAAATATTTGTAGTCTGGTTCAATATTGCATATATTAAAATTATTGACATATTTTCCTTTTTTTGTGAGTAATTCATTAATTCGCTTATTACCCAATGCAACAGAAATACTACATTTCCCTTTTATAGCTTTCAGAATATCAAAAGTGCTTTTTCTAAAAATAGAACTATCTTTCTCATCAATAAAAATTATATATACATGCGGATTGATGCGATATGAATATGTTTCTTTGAAAAAAATTAGTGCATTCCCTGTATATGAGGTTATATTCATTACCTCGCTAATCTTCTCCTTTTTGGGATTCTCCTTTTCTGCTTGTTTTTTATTACATGAAAATAAAAATGGAATCAATGCAATGCATAAATAAATCAAATTTCTCATATCTATTATCTTTTATCAATCATTTTATCTCCAATAACTTGTTTTGTGTAATTATTCCTATATGCAGGTAGAGGTAACCAATTATAAATTTTTTTTAAGTAAATATCCTGTTGTATTTCTGGTTGTTTAATAGAAAATTCATACATGTTGGCATAATGATTAGGAGACAAATCATATTTTCTCCTTTTACCCATTATATCATTTTCGTAACCCTGATCTGGTTTTTTAGTTTTTTCATTGTACCTATCATCAAAACCAAAGAAATGCATAGTTTCATGCATTACATCATAGTTCGATTCTTTTCTACCTTTACTATTATAAATATCTTCTTTATCGTCCAAGTTTGTTAATTTGCAGTCGGTGGATAGCGCAAGTTTGAGCGAAGCGTCCCGATAGCTATCGGGATTGTGCTCAAAACTAGTGCAGTTTATAACTGATTTTATGCTATTCCCAACAAGGTTCAATATCAACCAATCCTTTCCTCCCGATGGCCATCGGGACAAAATCAACCGCACAACTGTATGGATAATTTTCCGGGCGATCAACAAAACCTGCTTCTCATGATCACCAGTTCAAACTATCCACAATAATTTCTTTGTAGATTGGTCGTGTAAAAACATCTATCCAGTTAACGGTTGTGAAAGTGACAAAATAAACAGCTTCAGGATTCCGAAATTTATACTTTCTACTCATAGTTCAAGAAAACAAATTGATTAACATTTTTCATAAAATCCAGTTATAAACTGATCTGATTTCCAGCACAATCCCGATAGCTATCGGGACGCTTCGCTCAAACTTGCGCTATACACTGACTGCAAATTATCAACATACTTGGACGAAAAGGGGTTAGAACGCTAAATTTGCTGATGACTTCTTTCAGTTCACGATAGCTATCGGAACCACCTCACGGTGGACACCCTTGTCATTCGCTAACACTTCCTTTCAACTAGGCGTGTACGAGGACTTACACCTCGCTAGAAAATGAGCTATGCCCGACATACAAACAAGAAGATGGGATTGCAAATCCCATCGACAAGCAATCCCCTTGTCTTATTTATGATGGACATATCCTGCTCGACGTGGGCTTAAATGGACTGGAATCCCCGTATCGGTGGGTGTTGCTCCAACGAAGACAGGACTAAATCATTAACAAAATAGACTTCTCATTTATGCGAATTTTGTTTTCTATTTTTTGTATTAATTATAAGGTTGCAAATATAAAAATTAAATTAATATTTGTATTTATCGGATTGCAAATCTTAATAATACAAAAAGATGGGGTTGCTAATCTCATCGAAAAGCAATCCCTTTTCTTATTTTGATGTACATATTCGGATCGACAGGAGTATTACCGATACATTACCTTATTATTTGTAAATGCAGATATTTCCTCCACATTTTACAATAAATTTTGTAATGTGAAAATTTTCATCGTAGTAATATTCTTCTTCATAAGTACTATCAATTGTACTTTTTCTAGTAGAAATATATGCGTTTTTATTCTTTTCAATTTTATATCGTGCATCCCCTAAAGATAAATCCATAGTTGAATGATAAAAATTCCTATTGGATATAAACGTAAAGTTAGTATCTCTTTTATAAAAAACGGGCAGAGTATCAACAGGCATTAATGCCGCTTTAGCTTTGTCAGTTTCATTTTCAATGAGACCGTAAAACCTTTTCCGTATTTCTGAAAAACCATTATTGAATTTTATTAATGTAATCTCTAAATAATTACCAGCTCCTCTATATTGACGTATTAAAATTTTTTTTTCAGTTCTATTGATTACAATACTGTCTAATATAAACCTCTTATCAGTAATTACTGACTCTTTATGTGATAATTGCAACATTGTTTTTTGTTGTTTTTCTTTGCAACTGATTGTTCCAAGAATCAGGATAACTATTATAATATATTTGTATCTCATTGTTATATATTTATTTAATATCTTTGTATTCTTCTTTATAGTAATCTTCTCTTTCCTTGAACGTCTTTTTATATTGTTTATTATTCTTTTCTAAATGGTTTTTCATAGAGTTATATCCTTTATATCCGGGATGAGTCATGTCTTTATCTCTTAGTGCTTTATGATCTTCATCTTCACTAGTAACTTTTTTCCCATTTAACTTATCGTTTGCTTTATAACCATGATCTTGGGTTTCATGATCCACAGTTTCAGCAATCTCTTCTTTATTCTTAAGTTGGTATGTGTACAATCTCATTGTGACAGTTCCCTTTTTAGGGTCTATTTCAGTAGACCCTGCATCAGGAGATGGTTTAACATTACTTGTCTCTTCTGAAAAAGAATAATCAATTACATCAAGAGTCTTATTACTTAAATCACCATCTTTTTCAAAAGTATGACCTGCAATCCTATCTCTTTTTTTTGCAAATTGAGCAAAAAATGCACAACCTTCAGGTGTTGATAAAACATCTTCAAGTGCTCCTCGTAAGTCATTTGAAATTCCTTTTTTCGTTTCAACTTCTGTTGAATTGTAATTATATTTCACAGCTTCTGAAAGTTTTATCCATTTCCCGTTTGGATCAATAAAATTAATCGGATTATCAGCACAATAAGCATACGGACTCAAACTATAATATTTCTCTGCCAGTGGATCCATACTCGTAAACCTCCCCATAGCCGGATAATACCCTCTTGCCCCATAATCATAGGTATCATACCCGTTCATTTCTACAAACTCTTTCCCATTGTATTTATAAGGTTGAGTGATGGGGTTATCGATTGAATTTGAAGCCCAGGGTAAACCTGAAGGATAATACTGTGTATACTGTACAGTTCCCGCAGGAGGAAAACCTGCTGCCCGCCATACTTCACGGATATTACCCAAATGATCCTTTCGATCATAATAATAAAATGGCCCGTATGGGTTCAATAAATTATCCGCATATCCTTCCGCATTATGTACCCGGTTAATTGCGGTTAATGCAGGGTTTCCATTCAACGTTGTATACTCTTTATTATCTATATAAACTGTTCCGTTTTGGTTAATCGTATTAATCGTGTAAGTCTGGTTAATTACCTGCCCTGTAATAAGGGGTACTGCCAGATTAGTTACCCGTGTAAAATATTCCGTTCCCAGCTTCCGACCTCCCGATAGCCATCGGGATGCGGCATAACGGTTAATAATCTGATTTCCGGTTCCAAACTGTATTGTATCCGGCAAATTTAATATATTATATCGAATTGATACGATATTCCGGTCTAAATCTGTAAATAAAGCGGATCACAGATCCTTATAATACAAGAAGATGGGATTGTATCCCGATAATATCTGGACCCATCGACAGACAACCCCTTTTCTTATTTGATGGACATATCCGGATCGACAGGGGCTCAATGTCAGAAATCATATACGTTACCAGTTCTAATAAAACCTATGACTCCCAATGTATAAATGCCATGTTTTTGAAGGTAATGTTTTTAATTTCCATTTCCCTTCTGTATGTATTAGAATACGTTTAAACAGTTCATTATAGTTGTATTTTCCACTATATCCTAAAAGATGATTAAGAATTCGAATATCTTGAATATGAAGATTATCATCAAGAACGATACTAAATTTTATTATTTCATTAAGTTCTTGATCATTATAGTTTTTGCGATTATAATATAAACTATCGCAAAAAGTGTCCAAGGATTTCCAACCACCAATATACTCTACATTTAGATTTACATTTATCTTTTTGCCATCTGGCATAATATAAACTATGGAGTCAGCTACTCCTGTTCGACTATGAAAATTTATGAATGGAATACCATCAGAATCTTTTATTGTTTCAACCTTAATATTTTGACAAAAAGCACTATTAAGGAGTAATAAAAACACTACTAAACTAAAATATTTTATTTTATAAATCATATCCTAATCTTTTTGATACTTGATCTACTCTTTTGTTAATTTCACTATCTACACCAAGTTGTCCATGTTTATAATTTCCTTTTGGGCCTCCTCTTAAATATAATACAACATGTCCAAATTCATGAGCTGCACCAATTGCCCCCGTCCTGCCGGATATACAAAACTATTCTAATGTACAAAAGGTTCTGCCTGTCATTGGGTCCCGATGGCTATCGGGATGCAATCCCAATTCTTTGTATTATAAGGATTTGCAATCCGCTTTACTCTTCAGTTCAAACTAAAGTCACATCCAATAATCCTTTTCTCCCGATAGCTATCGGGACCCAATCAATTGCTGAACTATATTTATAATCTTCTGCCCGGTTTACAAACTCTGCTTTTACAGGATTATCATGAATATAGTTTAATTTTTGATTGAAATAATCGTTCAGGAATATCTCCTGTGCATCATTCCCTTCCTGCCAGAACCTGTAATTTGTAATCTTTTTATCATTTTTACCTGCATACTCAAACCTGTTTAACATCCAATCCCTGCGACTCTCCGTATTTTCAACCAATAAGGTTCGAATTATTTCTTTACTCGTAAATTTCTTAAAGTCACGTAATATGTCTGAGACTTTATTTTCTCCCTTAGATCCCACAATCATATGCATGTGATTTGTCATGATTACCCATGCATAAATTATTATTCCTTTTTCTTTTTGGCAATACTGCAAAGATTCAATAATGATA
>Ga0302268_1001978_pt1 | contig 10119 bp, 9 predicted proteins | sample III_Bog_E2_1_FD_194554 | JGI IMG/M metagenome (GOLD analysis project Ga0302268, IMG submission 194554) | Peat permafrost microbial communities from Stordalen Mire near Abisko, Sweden - III_Bog_E2_1 | ecosystem: Environmental > Terrestrial > Soil > Wetlands > Peat | place: Sweden: Abisko...
CGGATGCGCCCGCCCGGCGTCTGAGGGCAGCCTTGATGAGTCACCATCAAGGCCCGATGGTCTGATTACCGACTTAACTCGTGAATCCGCAGCCCCTCGGCGCCAACCACCGAGAGGGCGGTGTCGACCACGGATCGATGGTGGGTGAAGAGGAGAACCTGGGTTTCCCGGCCAAGCTCGGCCAGGGCTCGGAGGCCGGGAGAGGTGCGTTCGTCGTCCGAGGTGATGAACAGGTCGTCGGCAATAAAGGGCATCGGCTCGCCCTGGATCGCGGCGGATTCCACGGCGGCAATGCGGAGCGCCAGATAGAGCTGGTCGCGGGTGCCGTCGCTCATGCCTTCGACGGGGCAGCGGCTGTTATCTCGGCGAATTCCCATCAGCACAGGGTGGTCTTTGTCGCCATATTCCACACTGAGGCGTTCGATGGGGTTGTGGCCGGCGCCGGCGATCAGGGCGAACAGTGTACTGGCGCGCTTGACCAGAGGATGCTCGTTGGCATTGCGGAAGCGCTGGATGGCGGCACCCAGGAGGGCTTGTGCCGCCCATAGCCGGACCCAGCGGTTGGCAAGGTTGGCGGCGTGCCGTTTGGTGTCTCGCTCCTGTTGTGCGGCCTCCTGGATGCCGGCCCGTTGTCTTAAGGCCTCTCGCTGCTGGTGGGCCAACAGGGCGGCTTTGCTCGCGTCTTCAAGGTCTTGATGCAGCCGCTGTTCGTCGTCGTCGACGGCTTGAGCACGAGCGCCCAGAGCGTCGGCGTCTTCTCCCCGCAGTGTGTCCCGCAATTTGGCTTCGTCTTGGCCAGCGGCCAAAGTCTCGACCCTGTGTCGGGCTTCGGCCAAGGGCTCGATCAGGGCGCGGCGTTGGGTGGCGCGTTCGGCTTCCTGCAAGGGGTCGACCGTGGCACTTAAGCCGTGGGCGCTCCGCAGGACCAAGAGGGCTTGGCGGGCCTGCTCCTGGCTTCGCTGCGCGCGAGCCAAGGCGTCTCCTAGGTCGGCGACGCGGCTGGACAGGGTGTTCCGATGGATGAGGGCTTGCTGGTCGGCCTTAAGACGATCATGCAGGCGTTGTGGGAGGTCCAGAAGAGGGTCATTGAACAGGGAGCTGGACCGGGGGGCGGACTCAGTCGGTAGGGACTCGCCGATGGCTTCGATCAGACTCAGGACGTCTTCGCGTCCGGCAGCCAAATCCTCCTCAATGCCTTGCAGGCGCTCGTGCCTCTGGCGTCGATCCACCAATTCTTCTTCGATGGTTTGCCACGTCTTCAAGGCCACTTCGGCTTCAATCGGCGTGGCGGTTCCGGGCAGGCCCAGGGCCGGCATGTCTTCCGTCCAGGCCAATGACCAGGCTTGTCGGCGTCGGTGTGTTTCGGCTAGGGCGGCGTCGGCCTTTTCCAGAGCCCGGCGGTGTTTCCTTTGGTCCTCGCGCAGACGGGAGGCTTCGTTCCAGGTGCGGCTGGCTTGGTCGACGGCGGCCTTGATCGTGTGCCGCAGAGCCGTGCTCGGGAGATTATCCAGGTCGGTTTGCCCTAACAGGGCGCCGGCTTGCTGCAAAAGTCCCCGCAAGATCTCCGCTTGCTGGCGGAGTCCCGCGACATCATCCTCGGCCTTAAGTTGGTGGTGGGCGGCCTGAATCGCTTCGTCCTTGCGCTGGAGCCACGCCAGCATCTCGATCGGAGCGGTTGGGGTAACGCCGGAATGGCGCCACAGCGCCGCCCATTGGGCTTGATGTTCGGCGATCCGACGGTCGAGGTCGACCAAAGCCGCCTCACACTGCATGACGGTCTGTCGCGCCTCGGTGGTCTGAGTTTGCAGGGCAAGATAGCGCGCGACCTGATCGGCTTCGAGTTTGGCCCGATCAACCAGATCGTCCGCCCGCCGCACAGCGTCTTCGTATGCGGTGGGGAGGTCGCCGGTTTCGGGAGCGTAATCGACGGCGGCTTGAGCAATCTCCAAGGTCTGGTCGATATAACCGCCCCGAACCAGTCGCCATCCCCGCTCTCGATGTCGGCGGGCTTCTTGCAGTGCTTCAGGGGTCGGAACTTCGGTCCCGGCTTCCAATTGGCGCACACTGGCTTCGAATCGGCACAACCCGGTTTGAGCCTTATCCCGGTCGTCCTGGCGGCGTTGGCGCTCGGCGTCCAGGCTTTGGCCGGTTCGATAGACCGTCTCGACTGTTTCCCGGCTGGGGAAGGGCGTGGCGCTCAGAGCGTCCTGGGAACCAGCCCAGCCGCCTCCCAACCGGGCAAAGGCGGTGGCAGCGGCGGCGGCGGCCTGTCCGGCGACGCGCTCGGCGGCGGCCAACCGCGTCTCGAGATCACCGGCTTTGAGGGCTTCATCAAGGGCGGCTTTAGCCCCGGCGGGGTCTATTGGCTGCCCGAGGGTGGCCTGTTCCTGCTCGGTTTCCTGCAATTGGCTGTGGGCGGCGGCGGCCTGCTCGGTTTTGGCCGTCAATTCGGCGTCCAGGGCTCCCCATTGACCGATTCGCTCCCGAATGCGCGCCACCATCGGCTTAGAGGGGCGGTGCTGTTCCAGGTTAGCCAGGGTGAAAGGCCCGCCCAACTGAAGGATCAGTTGCGCGAGCCGCCCGTCGCTGTGTTCCAAATCCCGCAACAACTTGGGGTGGTCGCCGTGCTTGGCGGCCAGATCCCCGGACTGACGGAACAGCGACTCGATTCGGTGGGCATGGTCCGGCAAGCGGCTGGGCGCGGGCCAATCCCGGAGGGCGGTTTCCAGGGTGAGGCGTTCGTCGGATAGACGCTGAACCTCGGCAGTGGCGATGGCTTCCCGACTGACCGCTTTGCGCCAGTGGTCGGCGAAATCCGCCGGCAGCTCTGGGGCGTCGGCTAGCGGCGCCCAACGTTCGGTCAAAGCATCGAGTCGAGCCAGGGCGGGCAGGGCGTCCCGCAACCGTTGGAGCCGATTTCGCTCCCGCCGCAACGTCTCTAATGCGCTTTTGCAGGCGGCTAGGGCGGCGGTGGCTTCGGTCTCGGCCCGCTCCGCTTGGTCCCACTCATCAACCCGCAGCGCCTCCCGGCGCATCCGTTGCTTGGCCTCGTTATAGTCCTCAATGGCGCCCCACAAGGGCTTGCTGGCCACTTTGCGCTGGGGGGACCACAGCTCGTCGGTGGCGGTTTTAAGGGCATCCTGAATTTTGGTTACGTCGGAAAGGCCGCTGGCTTGGAACAGGCTGTGAGCCAAATCGCCTTTAGCCGCCAGCATCTGATCGCCGCCTTGGCGCAATCGATAGTGATCCAGGCCGAATTCTTGTTCGAAGACCTTGCGGTCCAGGCTACCAAGAAAAGGTTTGAGGGCGGTTTCGGGCAGAACCCCGCCTTGGGGATCCAGCAAAGTGTTCCGTTGGCCTTTTCGCCGGCGGATGCTTAGGCGATCCCCGGCCCGGTTGGACAGGGTCGCGCCGATCAACAGGTTGTCGTATCCGCACAAAAAGCCGTAACGGGTCCGGGGGGGGAACCCGAACAGCAGGTCGGAAATCGCTTCCAACAGGGTGGATTTCCCGGCTTCATTGGGGCCGAAGATCACATGCAGGCGAGTCCCTGCGCCCTCTAGAGACAACCGGAAGTCCTGAAAGTGGCCGTAGCGTTCAAGAGTTAACTCTTCCAGCCTCATGGCCGCTCCTCCGGGGTGCCGAGCAAGCGGTCCAGCAGCAGCGTCTTGGCGTCGGCTAAAATGTCGCCCAATGTCGCGTCGGTCATCGTGGCCAGGTCGGCTGTTTCACGGATTTCCATCGGCAGTCTTTCCAAAAGGGCTGCCAGCGGTTCCCCGAACAGTGACAAGCAATCTTCGGGGGTGGCTTGGACCCCGTCCAGGGCACGAAACAGTTCGGTGAGGGCATCGGATGACGCCAGAGCAGGGGGCTCGGGGTCGGTGGTGGCCACCACCACCCGCTCGATCCAGATATCACCGGCCCGAGTCGCTGCCACCGCGCATTCGGCTTCGGTGGCTTCAGGATTGCTGACCAAGCGACGATGGAGCCGGCTGGCACCGGTCAGGGTGATGCGCACCGCCAGGGTCCGATGACCGGCGGTGGCCACCTCTTCGGCCAAAGCCGCACGCACCGTTTCTCCCATACCTTCCAGGGTCGTGCAGCGTGACACATCAACTAAGCAACGCACCCAGCGGGCCACATCGAGTATTTTTTCTTCCACCGCAACGACGCGCTGACCGTCCACCGTAACCAGGGTGCAGCCTTTGGGGCCGGTTTCATTGACGTCCCGGCCTTGCAGATTGCCGGGAAAGACGATCCAACAGGGATCCTGACACAGGACTTCGCGCTTGTGAACATGCCCGAGCGCCCAATAGTCGTAGCCTTTGGCCACTAAGTCATCCACGGAACACGGCGCGTAAACATCATGAAGGGGGCGGCCTGTGGCCGATGTGTGAAGAACCCCGATGTTGAAATAGTCCGGCCACGGTTTGGGATAGGAGAGAGCGAAATTTTCGTCTTGGTGTTGGGTTCCAAAGCTGCGGCCATGGCAGACCACCCGCAGATTTTCAAACGGCAGGCTATGCGCTTTGCGGGAGTCGAAGATTCGGACATTGGGCGGCAAGGTCAAGCGCCGGGTCATTTGGTTTTCGGCGTCGTGATTGCCCCGGACGATGACAACCTGGATCTGGGCTTTCTCTAACCGAGCCATGCCGGCCATAAAGGTCAGGCCCGTGCTGAAATCGCGCCAATCGCGATCATACAGATCTCCGGCGATGATCACGAAGTCCACGGCTTGTTCGATGGCGCAATCGATCAGAGCCTTAAACGCCCGGCGGGTGGCGCCAACCAACGTGTTGGCGTGCTCTCCGGCCCGCGCGGCGAGGCCGTCCAGGGGGCTATCCAGGTGGATATCGGCGGCGTGAAGAAAGCGCGGCACGGGAACCCTCACACCAGAAACGACGCGGAACCATACGACGAAGGGGTTCGTCTGGGAATACGATTATCGTGTTTTTTTCAGGGGGTGAAGATTATAAGTTCAAAGGGCCGCTCGACCCTTTGCAGGTGTGGGTGGAGCCTACGAAAGCTCTATTCCAGCATGTGCGGGATAAAGGCCCGCTGGATCACGACCATCGGGATCGGGTATGATCTGGCCATGGACCCAAAAACAGCCTTCAGCATCGTTTATGAAAAAAGCCTATGGTCGCGCGGGGAAACCCGGAGCGGGCGAGGCTCGACCCGAGCCTATACGCGCCAGCTTCGGCGCAGTATCCCGATGATGCTCGACTTGCTTGATTGTCGCAGCGTTCTCGATGCGCCGTGTGGCGATTTTAACTGGATGCGCGGCGTCAATCTTGGCGGACGGCCCTATATCGGCGCCGATATCGTGCCGTCGATGATCGATGACTTGCGGACCAACCATCCGACGGTTGACTTTCGGGTTCTTGACATTACCCAGGATTCTTTACCTGAGGCTGATCTGTGGCTCTGTCGAGATGTCCTCTTTCATATGTCGGTGGCTGACGTTCAAAGAGTTTTGGATAACTTTTTGCGCTCGGACATCAAATATCTGATGACCAGCCATTTTCTGGATTGCGAGGCTAACGGGGATAGCCCCACCAGCCCTATCACTTATCACCCCCGGAATCTGACCAAGCCACCCTTTAACTGGCCCCAGCCCGATTATTGCCTCAAGGACTGGGTGCCTGACGAGTTTCCGCGTTGGCTTGGGGTTTGGAAGCGGGGCGACGTGATGCAGGCCTTGGGGGGCGGGGCTCTGTAGGTTCTTTTGGCTTTGGCGGGGCTCCGCCCTGCACCCGCAAGGAGGCATAGCCTCCTTGACCTCAAGACATTCTGAGTAAAACGTCATGGGCTCAAAGGGCCAACCGACCCTTTGCGAGTGCCTCTGCTTTCCGATCAGCCCCGACGCGGCATCAACACCCAGTAATCAAGGTCTAACACCACCGACGGATCATATTTGCCATCGGCACTGGCGCCAGGGAAATCAGCGCAAGGACGATCCTTGGTGGCGAAGGTTCGCAGACGCAAAGCGCCCACATCATGACGCGCGGTTAGCGCCTTGGTTTCCACCACTTCGGTCCAGGCGTAGATGGTGTCGCCGGCGAAGGTCGGGGCGACGTGCCGTCCGCCGTTGATGGCGGCGACCCGAATGGCATTGGCCAAGCCGTTAAAGCTGAGGGCACGAGCCAGACTGATAATATGTCCCCCGTAAATCAGGCGGTTGCCGAAACGGCCTTGACTTTCGGTGTGTTGATTGAAGTGAACCTTAGCCGTGTTTTGGTATAAACGAGTAGCAAGCGCGTGCTCGGCTTCCTCGATGGTCATGCCGTCCACATGATCGATCCGTTCTCCGGCCTTGTAATCCTCCCACAAATGCGGAGAGCCGGCAGCAACAGCATCATAGTCATTCAGATTGAGGTGAACAGGTACGGCCAAGTCAGCCACCCGCACCGCCTCGGGCAGATTGGGCACGCTTGCTGCCGGCACGGCGGCTTCGGGATCCCGTTTGCGCACCATTACCCAGCGGCAATAATCCAACACCGTCTCGCCGCGCTGGTTGGTGCCAATCGAACGGACGTAAACGGTCCCGGTCTGGCGGTTGGAGTTTTCCTTAAGCCCAATCACCGTGGATTTGGTGGCTACCGTGTCGCCAGGGTAAACCGGCACCCCGAAGCGCCCTGCGGCATAACCGAGATTGGCCACGGCGTTCAACGAGATATCCGGCACGGTCTTGCCGAACACCATGTGAAACACCAAGAAGTCATCCAACGGCGCGGCTTCCAGACCCAAAGCTTGAGCAAAGGTATCGGCTGAATGCAGCGCAAAACGTGAGCCTGTCAAGGCAATGTATAAGGCCGTATCGCCGCTGGCTACGGTACGCGGCGTGGCGTGATGGATCTCCTGGCCGAGGGTGAAATCTTCGAAGAAATTTCCGGGGTTGGTCTTTGTCATGACTCTGTTCCTGCTCCTGCTTCCGATCAGAGACGAGCTCTAAAGCTCGGAAATAGCGGTGGCGAGAGCGACCAGTCGGCGTGCCGCTTCGACATGGAGATTTTCGATCAACCGACCGTCAACCACCACCACGCCCTTACCGGCGGCGGTGGCCTGGGCATGAGCCTCGATGACTCGGCGGGCGAAGGCAACCTCGTTTTCCGATGGAGCGAAGACGCGGTTGGCGGCTTCGATGGTCTTGGGGTGGATCAGGGTTTTGCCGTCAAAGCCCAGCTCAACCCCTTGGCGGCAGGCCAGATAAAAGCCATCGTCGTCGTTCAGGTCCAGATGGACACCGTCAAGAATGGCCAACCCATAAGCCCGCGCTGCCAGCATCGCCAGACCAAGACTGGTGATCATCGGCAGTCGGTCGCGCGTGTGGGCGCAATGCAGATCTTTGGCGAGGTCCGATGTTCCCATCACGAAACCGCCGAGCCGCCCGCAGGAGCCCGCGATCTCCCGGACATTCAAGATGCCCATGGGCGTTTCCAGCATGCACCATAGCGCCAAACTCTCGGGCGCTCCGGCGGCACGAAGAATCGCGTCCGCTTGGCGCACGGTATCACCCGAATCAACCTTAGGCAGCAACACGGCATCGGCGCCCGATGTGGCCGCCGCGACCAGATCCCCGTAACCCCACGGGGTATTCAGGCCATTGACCCGCACAAACAGTTCCCGCCGACCATAACCGCCCCCGGCGACGGCATCGACCACCAGTTTGCGCGCCTCAAGCTTGGCATCGGGCGCTACGGCATCCTCAAGGTCCAAAATCAGGCCATCGGCGGCCAGACCCTTACCCTTATCCATGGCGCGGGCGTTGGAGCCCGGCATATACAGCACGCTGCGACGCGGACGGACGATAGTGGCCATGACTCTTGCTTTCACTCCCTAAACGGATTGGCGGCTTATGGGGGCGGGCACCAGGAGCCCGCCCTAGACTTGGATAGCATGAGGTTCCAAGGGAATCCTAGCCGAGGGACTGCTAGCCAAGATAATCCTGGACAAGGGTTTCGGCGATTTGCACCGCGTTGAGTGCGGCGCCCTTCCGAAGATTGTCCGCGACCACCCACAGGCACAAGCCATTTTCCACCGTGTAATCCTCGCGGATGCGCGACACGAACACCGGATCGTCGCCGGCCACCTCGACCGGGGTGACATAGCCTTCGTCGCGACGGTGATCGATAACCGTTACGCCAGGGGCTGCTCGCAACGCATCGCGAGCCTGATCGGCGGTGATGGGCCGCTCAAACTCGATGGAGATCGCTTCGGCATGCCCGATGAAAACCGGAACCCGGACACAGGTGGCCACGACGGCAATTTTGGGATCGAGAATTTTCTTGGTCTCGACCACCATCTTCCATTCTTCCTTGGTGGCGCCATCGTCCAGGAAGACGTCGATATGGGGGATGACGTTAAACGCGATTTGCTTGGTGAATTTCTCGCGCACGATCGGATCATTGACGTAAATCGCCCGCGTTTGGTTGAATAGCTCGTCCATACCTTCGCGGCCTGCTCCCGACACCGACTGATAGGTCGAGACCACCACCCGCTTAATGGTGGCGAGGTCATGCAGTGGCTTCAGCGCCACCACCATCTGGATGGTCGAGCAGTTGGGGTTAGCGATGATGTTGCGCTTGCGGTAGTCGGCGATGGCCTGGGGATTGACTTCGGGCACCACCAGCGGCACGTCGGGATCCATCCGAAAATGCGAGGTGTTGTCGATGACCACGCAGCCGGCAGCCGCAGCTCTTGGCGCGTGGATCGCCGAGACCTTGGCTCCGGGAGACGACAAGGCGATGTCCACGCCGTGGAAATCGAAGCTGGCGAGGTCTCGGACCTTGAGCACCTTCTTCTCACCATACGAGATTTCGGTTCCTACCGACCGCTCGGACGCCAGAGCGATAACCTCGGTCGCCGGGAAATCACGGCTGGCGAGGGTGGAGAGCATCTCGCGCCCGACATTGCCGGTAGCGCCGATCACGGCGACTTTGTAGCCCATGGCGACGGTGTTTCCTTGACTGGACGGAAAATGATCGTTGACCTAATACGATCTTGGTGCTTTTGCAACAGTGCCGACATCGACCAAGGAATGCGGCGACGGCGGGCCGTGGCCGCTGCGATGACCGCAAGAGGACAGAATGGCTGATTTAAAGGAAATCATCGCGCTGGCCATCAAAAAGGCCGACAGCTCGATGTTTAACGAGGACTATGCCAAACAGGCGGCGGCGGTGATCCAGGCGGTGCAGAAAGCAGGTTACGAAATCGTGCCGGTGCGTCCGCCCGAAGGGTTGTTGCCGTTTGTTCATGACAACATGCCCTTTGGCCGGCTGAGGCCGAGCGAGCTGGTGACGCAGCTTTACACCCTGATGGTCACGAACGTCCGCCGTTTCGACAAGTAGGGTTGGCATCCTGGGATGCGCAGGCAAAAAGCCCTGCCCCCAGGATGCCTCATACCCTCGAGCCTTCGGTAACGGTCATGCGGGTCCGGCCAGAAGGGGCCCCACCGCCGGGCGACCTCTATCAAGAAGTGCGAAACCACACCCGGTGGGTGGTGCCCTTGGGCTTCTTGGTCCTGGTGATTGGACGCATTCTCCTGGCCCAAAACTGAGAGCGAACAAGCCAACCGCCAAGGAAGCCCCGCGGCTCCCTTGGTTTTCTGGCGCCCGCGTCTGAACCTTAACCGCTGGGGGCGTCCTGATCGGGATCAGCAGTTGCTGCAAACGCCGAAGGAATCCCTAAACGAGGTTCCCGAACTGCCGCGCCCGCCGCAGCAATTATGTTTGTGGTGAGGGTGGCTGACGACGTCGCCGCTGCAATCGCGGCCGCTGTAGCAGGTGCCGCGAGTGTCCATCTGTTTGTGCCCGTCGCCCTTCCCCGAGTTGTCCTTGGGGGGCGGCTTGACCTTAACCTTCTTTCCCCCGCGCCATTCGTAGGTGGCCTTCTTCTCCATTTGCTGCAAAGTGGCGCCGTGGATGGGCGCCGCCATACGCGGCTGGGCGGCGCCTGATTTTTGCGAACAGGAACCACCGCAGCGACCGCCACACCGCCCCCCACATCGTCCCCCGCAGGAACAACCACCACGCGGAATCGCGGGCGGCGGGACAGGAGGGGGGGCGGCCTTAACCGGCTGCGCGGTTCCCCCCGATCCGTATTTCGTTGGCGGTATCG
>Ga0302268_1001979_pt1 | contig 10119 bp, 5 predicted proteins | sample III_Bog_E2_1_FD_194554 | JGI IMG/M metagenome (GOLD analysis project Ga0302268, IMG submission 194554) | Peat permafrost microbial communities from Stordalen Mire near Abisko, Sweden - III_Bog_E2_1 | ecosystem: Environmental > Terrestrial > Soil > Wetlands > Peat | place: Sweden: Abisko...
CTTACCAATTGCTGGACATCTGTAGGAAGACTTCAAGACTGAAGAAATCAGAGAGCCAATCAACACTTTTGACCAGGTTTAATCACCATAAATTGTCTATCAAATCGTTGAAAAATTTAAACAACCTATTTGTAATTAACAAATCTATTCGTTACCATTTTCTAAACTCCCTTCATTTCTCAATTAATCTTAATCTATCTCATCAATTTTAAATTCAGATGGTTAAAAATCATTAATTAAACACGAATCATAACAAATTATTCAATAAGTTAAGATGAAATATAGTAATTAAGGTTATTATTAATCTTAAAGTTCAAAATAGTTTTAACACAATTTAATTGACAAATAAGTAGAGTAAAAAGGAAGTAGACATTTGCCTTAACTTTTAACCGAATAAATCTCTATTTCACAGTATATTTAACCTATGATTAATCGATAAATCATTTCTTAGCCCAATTCTTAAAATATAAAAATAATCGCTTACCAAAGATCAGAACAAATTTCTCAACCTAAATTTGCTTCTGCTATCATTTCTGAAAATGTTCAAATGCATTAATTTTCTTTAGATTAACCTGCTAATAAGCCTGCTATTATAACTTAGCCCTATAATTCAATTAACTAGCCTATAACAAAATAAAAGCAATTATCTTTCTATTCTCCCTATTAAATTAATTTAAGCCCATTAAAGAAGCTTTCATATTGTAAATTTGATTCATTGAATATTTATCCAAGCGCACCATTTCATTAAATTCCTTCGTCTGCTCCTTTACCAGTTAACATTTTATCTGATTTTGAATCTTCCATGTAAAATGAATCTTAAAGTAACTCATCTCAATTGCTGAATAATTTGGTTCTTCATTAAAAGACTCTTTAAAAAGCTCTTCCGATTCGAAGACCAGAAATGCAGGCTTATAATATATTTTTAACCTAACCAATTCTAATATTTCCCTTCTACTATACCCCTTATAAATAAAAAAATCCTCCAAAAATTGCTAACTTAGATATCGAAACTTTTCATCAAAACTAAAAATCAAAATAATCTGAACAACCCGATGAAATACTATAATAATTTAATTATCTAAAAAATCCAATTTCCTTACCTTAGAATTTGAAGAATACTGCAATTAACAAATAAAATATATCCTAAATTCCATTATTTAAGGAAAGGATTGATAGACAATAAATTTTAACAACATTATCAAAACCATTACTTCCATTAAGGCTAAAAGAATCAGTTCCTATCCAATAAAATTATTAAATTAATATTTAACAAAAATTTACAAACATTCCCCATTCAAAACCAAAGCTTTCTTTTGATAATAGATATATAAAAGAAGGATATCAAAGAACAATTCCTGCTAGCTATACTTATTTAAGCCAAACAAACAAAATTACAAATTAAACGAAACAAATAAATCAACATTCTCAAATAATTCAAAATACTCCATAGATCAAACATAATACTAATAGGGTCGATTTCTTAAACTTGGTAGATTCATCATTCCAGGAAAGATATTAGCAGAATTTTAATAATTCTCAACTCAATAAACAAACAAACCAGGATAAATCTAATTTTATAAAACACAATATTAACAAAATGGAATTCTAAAACTCTAAAAAAGAACAACCATTCCAGGAGAGATATTAAAATAGTCTCTACAATTCTCGACCCAGTAAGCAAACAAATCAAGAGAAATCAATTATTTCTCAGAACATCAATTTTAGTTCTGTGAGTCCTTCTATAGCTAATCCTACTCCTTTTATTCCTTTAGATAACTCAAGACAAAGTGATTTTAGAAATGATTATAGATATAATAAAGTACCCCAAACTACCAAGTGCATTAAAATTTATCTCTATTCGCCCAAATCAAAAAAATTAGCATCCAACGAAAAGAAAATTTATCCTCACACTCCAATTACACTTAGATCATCTTCAAGAAAGAAAAGAGAAAAACTTAGACAGTATGAATAAATGAATAAACCCATTCATTACTAAAGATAAAAATACCCTCCTTCTAGTCCTAATAGTTTTGTAATAAACGATTCAATTCAGTTTCCCAGTCCTTCTGCTAGAAACCAGAAGGCTGGAACTCAAATAAAATCTCCCTCTGAATCTTATGTTAGTAAAATTTATGGAAGTCCACTTCATAATAATAATAAAATTTCATATAATATCTAAGAAAGTGAAAAATCTCAAAAACCCGAATAAAGAAAGCATAAAATTACTGTAACCTTAAAGAATAAAAATAACCACCAAGTTATGAGAAAAGATGAATCACTTATACAAGTATAGTATAAAGAAGGTGAACAACATATAAAAGATCGCCTCAACTGATAGTTACTTGATTATATTCAATTATTATTATTGTAAAATAGATTCTATTCATTGACTGGCAAAAAGTTTACAAGATGATTTCTAGTGTTGAAAATAGTCAAAGAAATATTTATTGATTTTAAGAGAAATTTTATCAATGAAATGAAGTTTTATATCTTATGAAATGCTTTATGAAATAAATAATAGTTAATTCTTTTTTCAGTTTGAAATATTCTAACAAGTATAAATTACTTTTTGTGAATGATTTCTCTATATTATTTTTACTTGTCATTATCTTCCTTTAAATGCAAGTTTATACTACATTAAGTTGATAAAAACTTCCTAATTAAATAGATTATGATTTAAATATGTTTTATGTCAAGATTATCTTTTAACTTCAATCATAATACTCTTTATTTTATTATTATTTAGTTTCTTTTTATAAAATTATTTTTTCAATGCAATTCGACAGTGGGGATTAAGTATAATTAATTCTTAAAACAAAAAAAGATAGTCAATCAGGAATATTTTCTAACGAAAGATTGCTAATGATCAAGGCTGGAGTCATTAGCTATTTTTCCAGTATACCTCAACAATTCGTTAATAGTGCCAATGCTGTGGAATTATCCGGCCAAATTCCAAAGTTTACGATACCTGCTAATTAGCTTGATCAAGTTGAGCTTAACGGAAATTCTTTGTCCCTTCTTTTTAAAAAGTCGAGATTAATAAACAAAGATGAATTTTCGAAAATGGTACAAGATGGATAAATGTCTGAAAAAAGTAGATCGATTACTTTAAGATAATAAAACAACGGGTATGAAAAATGGGTCTTTAAGAGCGACAATTCATAAATGTTAAAGAAATTTTATTCTTTTGTCAATCTCTTTCGATCGAAAAATCCCAAATTTCAACCCAATTTAAATGCTGTATTATCTAGTTATCAACCAGATAAGTACCATAATTATTACCTAGAAAAAATAGGCCAAGACAGTTATCAATGACTCCAAATTAAAGTAAAAAAATGTTCAGCTAAAATGTAAATAGGCATCGAATGTCATAAATCCCAATGACTGGAAGGTAATCGTTTTTATAAAATGGTGTGAAATAAGATCCAAAAGCATCTCTCGTTGTTGGTGAGCCTTAAAAATATTAAAAAATGTCCTCACCTTTTAAAGATAAATAATAAAAAAAATTAAGTTCATAATAATAGAGATTAAATCGGGTCAAGAATAAAATTTAAGCTATAAATCAACCAATTATGGAAATTATTGATGAAAAAATTGACGAAGACAAACTATCGTAGCTTTCTCGCCTTACTTAGCTTTCTCGCGTGAAAGAGAGGCCAAAATCTTTAAGAATATAAATTACACCATCTCTTTCTCCTGCAACATAAGAAAAAGGAGAAAAATAAACTGCGAAGATATAAGAATAAGTTATCCTTGAGAAAGTTACTGAGGAAAAATAAGATGAATAAAAGATACAACAGCCTAAATAAAAAGAAGTTGTTCCTACCAAAATACAAGATATTGTGATAGAATAATAAGTGAATGAAGAGGAAGATATGAAGGAATAAATTAAATAAAATATCTAACCATTACCTCCTTTAGAGATTAAAGCTTAAGAAGTAATAATAGATCTTAATTTTTCTCTTTCTCAATCATCAGTTCCAATGGTTTAGGAATCTTTAATGGATTTAGATTAAGGAAGATAAAAAGAATGTAGTTAAGCTAACTAAATTTCAGCAATAAAAATAGTTGAATAATAAAATAATCAAAAAAATTAAATTATTAGTCCAACAAAAAGCAGCAAGTCCAAATTCAAAAAGGTAAAACAAAAAAAATCAATTGATTAGCCTTCCTTTAATACTAGCTTCTATTCATCTTAATCAAAGTTACACGAAGAAAATCAATCGAAGAAAAAGAAAAAAATAACAAATTTTTTAAAGTCATCTGTGACAAACAAAAAGAATTATCCATAAATATCAAAAAAATGTGGTATAACCCTCTAAGAATTATAACTCTTTTTAAGTGAACAGCATAAATAATAATAGTAGCCCTGTTGGAACTACATTGAAAATACTCTATCATCTCTATTAACATAAAATAAAGATAGTCATTCTAATTTTTAACAATAAAATAAAGATTTGGTGATAAATGAATCATTAATAAAGCAATATCACAATTTTATTTCAGAATAAGAAACAAATAATAGTAATTTTTCACCTTTAGATGGATAAATATCTCTTGAAAGTTATAAACCGTACAAAGAATAAGAATATTAAGCCCTTAAATGGATGGAATAAAAAATGGGAGAAGGTCATCCTAGATTTTGCTCATCAAAAGTGTTAAATAACTTCAATTTCAAAATATAAATTAGACTACTTTAATTTAAGCAATAAAGCATAATTTGCTCGAAAGAAGGATGGATTTTAAATAAAAATGGAAAATTATAAGAATTCCTAGCATACTTAAGACTCTAAAGAGTATTGAAAGAGATCAATTAAAAAATATCTGATGATATTTAGCTGATTTGTGGATAAGCTATATATCTTCGATTTAAATAATATGAAGGATTAGCCAAACAATGGAGAATAGGATATTCTTGCCTTCCATTAAAATCTATAAAAGTTCTTTAATATATTTATCGCTGCCGAGATATGAAAATGTTTCTTGAAGATTTTCCTCAATTTTCAATAATGGCTGAAGTAATTAAATAAGGATAAAGCTATAGACTTCATCTTGATAGAATTGCAGATGAAAGCATCGATTTACCTCTATAAAATTAATTCAAAAGGATAGTATTTCCTTTATAAAACTAAATTGATATATTTTAGGCAACTCCCAAATTTTAAATCATAAAAAACAAATGCCTATCTTAGATTGACAGTGTAATCTCTTTAAGAAATCAAATAACAGAGTCAGATCTTTATATATTGATGGAAAACATGAATGCAAATATAGAAGTTGATATTCTCTGTAAATTATTAGGATGCAGAATTGATAAAAAAGGAGAAATTTACTTTCATCATAGAGTTTTGAGAATGGGAGAAAGACAATTTGGAGAGGAAATAGCTCTAATTCGACGAGCCAGGAAAAAGGGCAACATTTAATTTGCTAGAGTTCTAAGCAAAAAAGTTATGAGTCGACTGCAATATTATAGAAATGTAACTCCAATGAGCAATTTTATACAAATCTACCTCCAACTCATCGATTTGATAGTTGTCTAACAAGGAGAATTACATAAAGCTGTCCCTATATTATTAAAAATACTGGGTCATTTAAGTGAGTATTAAATATAACAGTTTCCTGTTTACTTATCTCTTATGAGAACATTTTTAAAGCTTAAATAATTGGGAAATTTTGTAAAAATATTGGAAAATTGTCGACTTTTTCTGAATCAAATGTTCAAATAAAATGTTTTGCTTTTTGACTATCAATTTCAAAAGACAATTATTTTACTCATCTTAAAGAATAATAGTCAAAGATCTTTAGAACTAAATGATAAACTTCTTTAAGAATTGAAAGCAGATACTTAATTGCCCTAAAACATAAAAGAAAAATATATTAGTAAAGTCTATTGGGATAAAAGTAACTTATAACTATCTCTTGGACGACCATATTAATCTTTCAATAATTGCTAATCTTATCTTTTAGTTCTCGAGTAAAATAGTAATTATTATCAATAATGCTGGGTATAGGGAGTTCTCTGCTACTGTCGAAGTTGGATTGAAATGAGTTAAATCAATGCTAAAAATGCAGCTGAAGTTCAAAAACGGATAGAAAGAGCCTTGGAATTTGCTTTTTCAAGGTAGAACACTTCAATAGTTTTTACTTTATTTAACTTAGCTGAAAAGATTCTTTAAAAATGTGAATAATTTAATCTTCCTTGCTCTCTTTCATCTCAATTTGCATTCGAACAAGCTTAAATAATAATAAATTAAACTAAAGCTGAACTAATTGAGTTGATTACTCATAAATAACTCTCTTTGATTTGATGTAAATAAGTCCAATGATTTTTTATTAATACTAAACCCATCATTATCTATCAATAATAAATATAATCATCATCGCAACCATTTAGTTATATATTTTTGATGTTTCTAAAGGTAAAATATGAGAAATTGTTGCTTTAAAGATAAAACCTTGTTTTTATTAAATTATTAAGATATCGTTTTCAATAATTAAAGAGAAAAATGATAAAAAACATTCAGGGATTTTATTTGCTTTAATTTATCAAATTTTGGATAAAAAACGATTAATTATTTCTTTTCTTTTCGCCTTTGGAACATATGATAAAATTGATTTTCTAAAACAGTTTGTTTATATTGAATGTAATAAACCGAAAATAAAGATTAAAATAAATAATCAGCCTCCAATATCAGGAATTCAAAAATATAAGTGTTCAGAGATCATCAAAGTAGTCTGAATAAGCAGGAGAAAAGGAGCAAATATCCCATAAGCACATGTCAATGCTTGATGAAACAAAATTTTCAGCACCATCAACCTTAAGATCGATAGATTCAGTCACATCATTCATTTCCTGATTGGAGTGAATAGGAACAGCATATTTTTCTAATTCTGAAGTAAATTGCATTTGCTGCTCTTGTATAGGCCTAATGCTGAGGATGATAGATTAAGGAGTCTTGAAAGCCTGCATCATTTTTTGATGGTGGCTCCGACATTGAATGGGAGATCTGGTGCCAATATACTTACTCATCATTCTGTTTAAGTGGTATTTTCGCTTCTATAGAATTTTACCTTCAACTAAGTGGATAAATTTAGTAAGAAAATCAGCGTACTTTTTATTTTCTTCATCATTCCAATGAAGAGAATTGAACTTTTTACTTTTTTTACTTTCCTCTTCAAGTCCAAATTTGCTTTTTCTTGGCTTAAAATGCCAAGGGCGAACAGTTTACAAACACAACTCTTAAATATTTGAATCAATTTGAGAAGGGACCTTGGTGGCAACAGGAAACTGACGAGGCATAAGTTATTTTTGATAATAATATGATTAATATTAGGAATAAAAATATCGCGTCAGTATGACAGCATCAATGATTATATCCACGCCATATAATATCATTAATTATATAGGTATTTAAAACATTTTTTAACAGTCAAACATTTGAAAAATTAATTACTATCCTTTAATATTCTTCTGTGGAAATTCCTCAAATATATCTTGGATAAATATCGTTTGAATTCTATATCTTTTAATTGCAATATTAGCATATAACAAATTATTATATTAAGATAATATTTATCAATAAGCGTATCAAAGTGTTATGATACAATGATTTTTGATAATTTAATAATTGCGAACTTATTGCTTATTTTATTTTATAGTTTAAATATATAAATATACTTATTTACTTATTTACTATCAAACATTTAAACTAATTTATAAACTGAAGACTTTTCTTTGATAGACACTCAATTTGTTGTCCAAAATAGTTTATGCGAAGTTAACTATATACATTTCATAATAAGATATATGTATTTCATCAATGAAGAGAAATTTGTTTCCATCGTTGATTTTTTGGTTTATTATCATTAGCTAATGGCACAAGGAATTCTTTAATTTGTTACATTTAATATTTGCTAAAAAAATTATTTCTTTCTTTTTATAAATCAAGAATATAATTCCACAATTACAGAATTAAGTGAAATGTTTTCTTTTATTCAATTTTAAACAGCAAAATCTATATAATCAGTTTATGTTTTCTTTATTTTGTAAATATTTTACAAATATCTTTGCTATTCAAATGGCCTAATTTTATAATAATTATACCTATTCTTTATTTCTAGATATTTAAATTTGTGAATATTCTTACTTTGTTACTCAAAAGCACACCTTTAGCTTCTTATAAATTCAATTAAATATAGAAAGGGCTCTAATAAATCTCCTATTATCTTTTCTGCTATATTCAAATGTTATGGTTCGATCTTTTGTTTTAGGAAAACTAATTTATTTCAGTGAAAGATATTCTAAAGATGTGTTAATTTCAATACCTATTTCTCGTTAAGAATAATAGCATGATTATATTTTTAATATTGTTACAAAAAAATACTATAAGCTCAATTTATAATCTGTATGTATTAAGGTTGATAGGCTATCTGATAATGATTATATTTCCTTTTTGTATAATCTGCAATAGAAGAGTTATTTAAACTAAAAATGAAGGATTTTTATTCAACTCATTTAATATTATTAAAATAGTTAATATTCATTGGTATGAAGACTATATATGCACCAAATTTATTCGGGTTGCGAGGATTTTCAAAAAGATTCCTTGTGTTTTTCAAAAGATTTTCATCACTTCAGGCGATTGGTCAAATATTTAATAAGATTTGCTGTTTATTTCAAACAGATTCCTTTCTCATTTTTGTATGTAGCGTTTTTATAAATTTTTAATTTAAATTTGATATTTTGCAAATAGATTATTCTTAAATTTTTAATCTATCAGGATAGTTAATATCATTAATTTGGCCTAAATCTTAAAACTCACAAACCCATTAATTTTTCTGGACAGCAACCTTTTAAATTTCCGAGCAACCTTATAAAAATGGATGTAAGTTGTTTATAAATCGAAAATAATCTTAGATATAATTTTAAAGATTTTTAATTATTTTAAAGAATTATCTATAATTTTTTTAATATAAATTTTTTAAAATAATTAAAATTAGAATTAATGAATTTAATGCGATCTTCAATCATTTTAAATTGATGCAAGGCTACTTTCATCATAATTATTTTGAGGTATTTCCCATGTGAGCAATTTTTTAATTTTTTTATAGTTAATTTTTTTGTTTTTAAACCGGCTGTGCTCATCACATATTTATTGTAGATAATTTCTGATTTAATTCCTCTCACTTGGACTGATTTTTTAGCTTTATTTGATGATAATCTAACCTTTTTCTTCTTATCTTAAAAGATTCATCACTAGTTTGGTGAATTGAGCCAGATGGCTTGTTCTCATAAATTTTCGCATATAGGTTCGAATGCTCTCCATATCAATATATTCATGCCACTTTTTAAGCATTTTTATAATATTTTTATCGCTTTAATCACCTATAATTTGTTTTAATATGTTACTCGCAGCTATGCTTGCCTGTTACGGTTGAGCAATTGCCTCTAATAATGGCTTCGCAGTATCCAGTAGATAACTGATGATATTGTCAGTGCTTTTAATAAGTTCTGATTCTGCTTTTTGATGTTTTTCTGCAGAAAGGGGAAGAGTAATTTACTTCATCTTAAAAGTGTTCTGAAGGGCAATGAATTTAAATATCTGCTCTTCTTCTATGTAGACAGAATTAAAATCCAGACAACTAGAGTAAAATCCATGTGCTTCCAGTTCCTCAATAAAATTTGCTAAACTGATAATAAATTCATAAATAATGCGCTTACTTTTACATTTCAGCAAATCACCTGCATTTTATATTCTAAAGCTGCCAGCAGGAAACAATCCGACAAGTGAACTGTCGTTGGTATCGAATAGGCATCTAATAAAATGCTGCAAAGTCCCGAGAGATGAATTAGTTAATAATTTGCAGTTCTGTATTGCTAATTATTGTATTTCAGACAAAACTGTAGACTCTCCAGTAACTAAATAGTTTTTTGATATAGACTGCGTCAAATTTTCCTGAATTAAGTTATCATTGTTCTATACCATACATACTGATAAGCATGGCTCCTCTTGCTAACTTTATGAGAAAGAATCTTCTTCGTTAACATTTTTCTGTTGCTACAATTTTTATCTTCTTTCGATTTTATCCAAATTGTCGATAAATTGCTAGCTTTATATT
>Ga0302268_1001981_pt1 | contig 10105 bp, 20 predicted proteins | sample III_Bog_E2_1_FD_194554 | JGI IMG/M metagenome (GOLD analysis project Ga0302268, IMG submission 194554) | Peat permafrost microbial communities from Stordalen Mire near Abisko, Sweden - III_Bog_E2_1 | ecosystem: Environmental > Terrestrial > Soil > Wetlands > Peat | place: Sweden: Abisko...
TTGCAAGTTACCCTTCCTTTACTATTGGTGAAACTGTCGCCATATCCATACCATAATCTCCAAAATAGTCGTCGCCTTCGGTATATGTTGTTTCATTAAACTCGTTTACTTTTGAAATAACATCTTCAATAGAGACGTGAGGTAGTTCTTTAGCAAGTGTTTCTGTTAGCTTTCCCATTGGTTTATTTATTTGTTTTTTCGCAAATAGGACAAAGCACACCTTCACCTAAAAGTTTCTCATTGTGGTATTTACACCGAGTTAATATAATCTGCTGGGGAGGGGTTGTACGTCTTGGTGCTGGTGGAAATACATTTGGGCGACCATTCATTTTACCTTTTCCACTCATAGTTTAATTCCCTTAATGATTATCTTCTTCATTTCACTTTTGCCTATTTCTGTTTTCATTTGGAACACCATAATGTAGGAATACTTAAAAACGAACCAAGCCTTAAACAGAAAATACTTAATTAGCATACGATTCCTGTTCTTCTAATTCGCGCATCAATATTCCAAATGATTCGTCAAACAATTCTTTCTTTTCAAAAATAACTTGCGAAAGTTTATCTATTTGGGCTTGCGACTTCATCTCCAAAATTTCAACTTCATTTTTTTCGTACTCGTTCTTGCTTGCAAAGTTAGTTCGAGATAGTTTTACGCGCACTTGTAGGCACTCCCTCATACGCTCGGAGGCTTCTATTGACTTTAATTGAGCTTCTATATTTTCGTTTAGTATCACTTTTTAATTGCACTTGAATTATCGTAAAAACAAATTTCCCCTTTTGTATGTGGTAAAACCGTAAGACTAATTTTCTTCTTTTTATCAAGATAATTATTTGGGTTTTTATTTGAAAGCATATATTTAAACCCGCCATCTTCTTGAATAAGTGGATATTCTGTTTGAAGTTTGTTTTTACATTTAATCTCAAAAAGACTAAACTTAATTTGTTTTTCTATTTTAAGAGGATAAGTAAATTGTTTTTCTTCTTGTCCTTTATTTTCAAATTCAATCGTGTGTACTGTTTTCATTTTATGTTTTCGTTTAATATCAAAACTTATTTAACCAGTTTTTAATTTCATTGTATCGTTTTAGAATAGCTGCCTTTAGCCGTCCTTTTGTGCTTTTTGCATCTTTCATTTGTTTATCTACTATTGCCTTAATTTCAGGCGGTACTGTTTTAGCTCGTTCTTTTATACTGTTTTTTTTAGGATTTGGCTTAACATCCAAACAGTCAAACCCATTCATGTTTTCAAGTCTTTCAGTATTTTTTCTATTTGCTTTATGTTTTTTGCTTTTAGCATGGCGTTTCAGGTTATGCTTCGTAACCGAAATACCACAAACCAAACATTCTATCTTTTCTTCTTTTATTTTTTTCGCCATTGGATGATATGATAAAGACTAAACACAATAGACAGGGGCAACACGATGTACAGAAAAACAATACTCATTGCTGCATGAAAAATAGTTTTTTGAGCCGACCTAAAAATCATTTCGCGCAAATCTTCTTGTATCTTTTTGCTGTCCTTTCGCTGCTCAATCAAAGCCAACGCAATGCCGCACAAAAAGAGCCAAACTACTGCTGTTACTATTAAAATCGTTTCAACCATTACTTGTTTGCGTTACCGTAATACATCTCGAAAAATCTTTTAGATTGCTCTTCTATTGATTTTTCACGAGAGCAATCGTGTATTTCTTCATATTCCTTTATTATCCGTTTGTTCAGGTTTAAATATTGTTCGCACACCGTCATAAACTCTTGTTTGGTAAAATCACCTTCTATTTCATTAGTGAAATTATGGATATATACGAAAAATCTTTTGTCTCCATTGTGATACCTGTTATTAACTAATAACTGTGCTAATTTATATAAAGTAGGATTAGGTAGTTTTCCTAACACATCCTCTATTTGGTCGGTTTGAAAAAACAATGATAGCCACCTTGAGTTTTGGAAAATACGTGGTTCTATTGGTCGCAATGCTTGAAACGAAAGTGATACGTCAACTCCTTTGTGTCTTAAATTAATCAAACCACCAACAATCTCCTCTATATGGGTTATATTTAGTACAAAGTTATTTATATCCTCCACGACGACCATGCAGTTTCGGCACACTTTTAATAAGTATTCTAATACTTTTTTCTTGTCTTTTATCGCTAAACTTTTAGCGTCTATTCGCCTACATTCAATTACATCTGATTTGCACCAAGCCTCAATATCTTTTATCGCAATTAATCTTGGGGCGAAATTTTCGATACCGTTTTTTGCAAATTGCTCTTTGGTGTATTCACCATTCGTATCTAAAAGTAAACACTTTCTACCTTTTACTTTGGTTTGAAAATTATCGGATATGTATTCTTTTATAGTGTGCATTTTTTGGTATGTTTTACCAACGCCCTGCAAACCTACATCGGTCATCATACCGCACTCCCTTAAATTTTCTGTTGGATGCTCTTTAGCCATTACTCAAGTGTTTCAACTGGTTTCTCAATTATCGTTTCTTGCGAAGGGGCTTCGTACTTTTTTAATTCCTTTTCAATATCCTCTACGCTTTGAACTTCTTGTTCTTGCTGATGTACAGGTGGTACGTTTGTATTTTGTTGCTCTACGGGTTGTTGTACTGTTTGTTCTTGAACTGGTGGCGCGTATGTTGGTCGCTCCCTACGTTCTTCTTGAGCGGGCGGGTTTTTATCTGCTTGCATAGCACGTAATTGAGCTAATATGCTATTGTTTTCTGCCGTTAGCTTCAAAACATCTAAACCTTTATCTGCAAGCATTTTTACACCGATGGTTATAAGTTCTTGCATAGGTGTGGGTGCAATTCCTTTTTCAAGTAATACTTCCGATAATACCTCTGCAAGTTCCTCTTTTTCTTTTGCATCAAAGTTTGCTAATTTCTCGGCTTTGAAGCATTGTGATTTGAAAAATTGTTTTATGGTAACTTCTTGCCCGTCTTCTAATGTGGTGAAAATTCGCAAATCCATTTCACCATTCAACTCGTATTCGGCTAATTTTCCTTCGTTAATATCTTTTGTTGCATACCAAACAAGTCCTTTTCCCGCTAACATACACACGCCCTCTACTATATATTTAGCCCAACGCTTAGTAGATTTACGTTTACGCCCGTCATCCATATTATTAAAATTTGGATTGATTGGGTTTATAACATCTTTTTTGTTTTGTTGCTGATTATTTTGGTTGTTGTTTTGGTTTTGCGCTTGATTTTTGTTTGGGTCGTTGGTGTTTGTGAATGTATTTTGTTTTTTGTCTTTCTTTTTATTGTCGTTATCGTCATCGGGCATTTCAAACGCCTCCTGAAAATTCATCGGCTCATTAAATGTTTGTTGTGCCGCTTGTGCTTTTTGGGTATTATTTTGAGTAGAATATTCGTCATTTAAAACATAATCCCTAATATTAGGAGACTGCCTATTCATAGGGTTTATCAGCTTTTGTGTTTTAGATGCTGTTTCGGTAAGCGTGTCTTTTGGTTCGATAGATGCGCTATCGTCTTTCCCGTCATTTGATTCGCTCGTTGTTTCTTCGCTACTCATGTTGCTTGTTTGTTCTGTTTTTGTGCCTGTTTCCACTTCTTCAAAAGCTACGTCTTCTATGCAATATTTATCGTGCAAGGTTTTCAAATCGTCGAAATTTGTCGCTGGCTCAAACTCAAATAAAGGGTCTTTTTCCTTTCTTTCGAGAATGGCTTTGTACAGCTTTTCAACCATTCGCTTTTCCTTATACGATGTATTTCCTTTTTTTAAATATACCCTTAGCATACCCATTTTTATTATTTGTTTTTGTCTGATATAAATTGAACTAATTTCTCTTTGATGGCGTTGTAAGACTTTCTAAACTCTCTTTCTGATTGAGTGTTAGCAAACTCCCTGTCAGTTGAAGTGTTTAACTCCACTAACTTATATCTTTTCACGCCGTTACCTATACTTGTAGGGAAATTAAAGAATATTCTTTGAGCTATGTGGCGTTGGGATAAGCCAATTTCTAAATGAAGTAAGCAGTATGCAATGTCTTTCGCGTCTTTTAATCTACGCTTTGCCGAGCCGTGAATTAAATTCCTTATACTTATATTGTATTTTTCGGCTACGCACTTTAAAACAAAAGCGGTTTCTTCTTTTTTGTTTTGTTTGTCAACTTCCGTTAATATAGTTTTCCTAAACGAACTGCTTTGTAATCCAATTTTAATTGCGTTTGTTACAATTTTCCTAAGTGCTTGATTTTGTAATCCAACTTTCGCGTCGTTCGGTAAGTGTTTGAGGTGTTCTAAATCCCCTTCCCCCATATTGTCGTTTATATATCAAAAATTAAAATAATGTTACAAAACAATTTCTAATTTGTACAAAAATATGTGTTTTTTATGTACAAAAGTTATTTAGGTGCGAATTGTTAGTAAATAGCTAATTTTGTGAATTGCAAATAACGCAACTGTATGGAATTTAATAAGAACGAGAAACAAGTATTTTTCAATCGCATCAAGGGAACTATTGAAGAGCTTAACGACGGAGAAAAGTATTGCTCAATAACATTATGTGTGGGACACGAAAATACACGCCACGTTAATTTTGTTTGCAAGAAACAAGAATTTGATAAATACGCCTCAAGCCATCAAATAGGCGACAAAGTAGTTGTTCAATACTACGCCGTTAGTCGCTTCAAGGCTGAACGGTGGTACACTTCCTTGACTATACTTAGTGTGGAGAAAGATGCCGAAAAAGATTAAGTAACATTATATTTTAAATTTAGAAAACAAATCGTTCATTTGTTTGTTTAGACTTTCAAAACTTTTTTCAAAAGAAGCTAAATTTGTTTTGTTGTAATTGCTTTCTTCAACCACAATCAGCTTCATTTTTCCGATAGCAAAATTTACGCATTTAATCTTTGCATCGGTGAAATTTTTTGCTTTCACTTTTGTTCTGCATGGTACAGTATAATTAGTTGTACCGCCTACTTTCATCTCTCTGTACCAAATAAAAGAGTATTCTTTTTCGTCATCATTCACACCCGTTGGTGTTTCAACTTTTTTCTTTCCAAATAGCTTTTTTAAAACATTCATATTTCTATATTTTTGGTTATTTTACACTTGGGGTAATTACTACACCCTAAAAATGATTTTGATGTTGAATGATTTGTTCTTTTTTCAAAAGGGAATCCGCAAGTGCATAGCCCGTGTTTTGCACTTTTAGCCGCCCTTTCTTTCTGATGTTTTAACTTGTTTCATGTTAGTTTGTACTTTGGATTAGTTCGTATTTTATCTCTCCACCATTCCAATCGGGACGCTCAAGTAATAATTGCAAGCCTATCTCGTTAGCCCACTTTTCTATTTCTTCTAAAGTTTTTCTGTCAAGAAATGAGGCATCAAAGTATAGGGTTTTAACCTCCCCTAAGTTCATTGCGGCAATACGTAACGCTGTTGTATATAATTTGGATGTGCTTATTTGAGTGCGCTCCAAAGGCAATCCGTCAATAGTAATTCCCTTAGAATCAATAGAAACACCTTTTGGAAACTTAGCCGATTCAATCATTCTTTGTCTTTCAGCTTCGATTGACTTAACTAATTCGTCAGCTTCTTGCGCCCAAACTTTAGCGGCATCAGTGTCGTTTTTGTATTCAATGTAATCTGTGTATGCCTTTGCTTTAGTGTTTGTTTCGGATGCCTCAAGTATTTGTGCATCTATTTCTTGCAACGCTTTGTCATCAGGCATTTCCGTAATATATTCGGGTTCTTTAGGGTATAATTCTGTTGCTGTTTTTAATCCTAATATATTTGATTTTAAATTATACACAAACAAACTCGCGGCATCATTTTCTATTGCTCCGCCATACCCGTGTTTTATTAAAATATTTAGGGCATCAAAACAGGCGTTGTAAATATTTCTGTTATCGGTTTGTTTTTCGTTATGCTCTCGGCACTCCTTATCAATTTTTGCCTTTTCATCATTCCATTTTTGGCGGGCAATATCATTCGTTTCTTTGTTCTTTTTGTATAGGTCGTTTATTCGTACTCGCTCGGCTTCTTTTTTCTCTTTAAGGTCGGTCAAATCAACCGAATCAACACGTTCTACCTCTAACATTTGAGTTAGCTTTACGTGGTATTTTTCTGCATCTCTATTTTTTTCGGTGCGGTCATCGTATGCCTCCAAATACCTTTTATCTATATCCGTAAAATCAATGCCTACTATTTTTTGAAGTTGTTTTGCTTGCTCTTTTGGAGCAGAGGTTAGGAACTTATCTATATCAAATGTAGGGGGGAAGAAGCGCAACCCTATTTCAACCGTTACTGCCTTTTTTAATCCACTTGCAGTAATGTAGGTCAGTTTGTCTTTGCCCTTAACGTCAAACTCCCAAATGAATTTCTCGCCCGTATCTAATGTTAGTTCGCCGCTACCCTCATCCGAGCCTGTTTTTACCATGACATCGGGGCGAATAAATCTTATCCTATCGGTTATACCTCTTAGGAAACTTGTTTTACCAATGTTATTGCCACCAGTTACAATAGCCGTGCATCCTTTAAAATTAATTTCAAGCGCATCAATGGCTTTAAACTTTTCTAATTTTATTGTTTCTACTTTACTCATGCTTATTTTTGTTTTTTGTTTGGGTTTAATTGTTTGTTCCGATATGCAATTACTTTGCGGTTGCTTTCTGCCATCCCCTCAAGGGTTAGGTTGTCTCCGAGCTTTGACTGCATACGCTCTATTGCTTGCTTTTCTGTTTCTCCTTTTTTTAGCATCACCCAAGTTTTATTATTAACCTTCACGTATTTGTCTTTACGTTTAGCGGCTTGGGAGTTGTGCCAATTACGAAAACAAACTACATCGCAATAATAAAGGTTTTGATTGTGTTGGCTGAGTATTTTTCCCTTGCACCACAAACAAGTAGCCCTCTTTTTTTGTCCTTCGATTGTTTCAAAAGCCATAGTTATTTATTTTGTTTTGACTTTAATTCGTTTAACCTACTTATTGCATCTGCTTCATTACTATATACTCCATGTATAGGGACATAGAAAAGATTAAGGTGCTTCTCTACGATGTACCAATCTATCTTACCATTATTATCTTCATGGCAATGCACTTCGTATTTAGGCTTGTCCCAAAACTTGATTATACGAATAACCAATAGTGTGGCTAAAGCTATTACTAATAAACTGTACAGTATGGCTAAATTATTGTCGTTATAGACGGATAGGTTGAATGATTGTATTGGTTTTTCTTTCATTTGTTTTCTTTTAGGTATTCGTTTGCCTTGTCGGTTAGTGTGAACTGCCAATCTGCATCAGATTTCGGTGTAGAAATGTTTTTTAAATATCCGCTTCTAACCAGTTCCCAATACATCTCGATGTCTAAGTCATCATTGAATTTATTAACGGATTCCCCGCCGTCTTTTAACTTTCTTAGCAAAGCTAATTCATTATCTGTTACGTCTTTTGTCATGTTTATTTGTGCCAAATTAAATTTAATTTTACAATTATATCATCTATCGTGTTTAATATAGATGAAGAGTATAAACCTACACATACCCCAATTAGCAAAGGATTAATGTTGTTTTTAATGTATTGTTTCATGTGTTTCTGTTTTAAATGTTAGTAGCCCCTGCCCATTCATATCAAATTTAATTTCCTCCATTTCGTCTATATCTGCATATTCAAAACCAAAGTCATCTTTAGCGTCCCAATATTTTACCGTGTCATCATTCAAGATTTCAGAGATGAAAACTAATTTGTCGCTGCGGTCTGATATTTTATTTCTGAATGTTTGAACAGAGTTTGGTATCTGCAATTCATTTTTTACAAATTGGTTTCCCCGACGGGTTAGCAGCCAATAACCCGATTCATGTTTTTTTGTTTCAGGGTTAATGTATTTTGCAATTAGCCCGCTATACCTTAACTTATTGAAGTTCCCAAATTGATTGTTACTCAATTTAAGGTCTTTCATCAGGTGTATTTTGTTTCGGTCAAATTCAATAACAGCCCGCTTAAATAGCATTAAAGATTCTGCTAAACCTTTGCTTACTCTGTGCCACCTAAGTTTTAAAGAGGCTTGGCAATATGGGCATCGTTTCGGATTGTGGTTTTCTTCTTTGTTCTTCATTCTTATTTACGTTGGTTATTTTTACTATTGTTCTTTAGAAAACCTTACCTGCAAAAATCTTTCATACAACTCTTTGTTGAAGCTACCTTTACCGTATGAGTTTCCTCTCCACCAGTCAATAGCATGGTGGTATGTACTCAAGTTGAAGTTCATGTTTTGTGGTGCTTCGATTACTTTTGCAATTCTTTTTTTCATGTGGTTTTGGATTAAAGTTACACATTCAGATTCCGAGCGCAAAAGCAAGTCTTCTATTGTTATTCTTAACTCACCGTTTTCCAAATCACTTTCTAATTCATGTTTGGCTATCTTCAAAGCCATGTGAAAGTCGTAATTGATGTTTGGGTTGTTCTTTTGGTGAAAGTGCGCGATTACTTCGGCTCTTAATCGTGTCCACAGTTTATGGTTGTTTTCGTGTAACACACATTCTTTTTCTTCTACTTGCATACTCATTTTCGTTTGGTTTTAATTGTTAGTTATACATCACGGAACGCTGAAACAAATCTTTAACTATATCAAAATCTTTTTTTGTTTTGCAGATAATGGCTGCATCGGTTACTAAAACAGATAAGTTGTTTGTATCTGACAAATACCCTATGAACGGTGCTACATCCTGCATTTTACATTGATTTAGGTTTTTAACTACAAGGTTGGTGAATTGTTTTGTTTCTTGTACTATAACCGTTTCTGTTTTTTTAAATTCTTTCATGGGTTAAATATAATGGTTTTAAGAAACTGTTATGGTATTTGTATAAAAATTTATTTCAACATCCGAAGGCATACAACCTCCATCACTTGAAAAATCAAACTCAACTTTAACCTTCCAGTCTTTACCGTTCCATTGTTGGGTGGAATCTAATTCTATAACACCCTCTATTTTTCCTTCTACTCTTTCAGTCCATTTGTTATTGGCGGCTTTTAGAGTGCCTCCTTTTTTGTAAAGAATTTCTTTTATATCGTCGCTTAAACCCTCTATATCAACCTCCCACTCAATAGAGGAAACAATTTTATTAACCACTATTGATATTGATTTTACACCATATTCACGAGCGTCTGGTTGTAGTTCCCAATCAATGTGGCAAGTTTGTTTACCAGTATCAATATCTGCATCTGAAACGCCAAACGCTCTGTTTAAATACCAAGAATTACAATCTTTTACTACCGTGTTGAAACTAAGCCCTAACATTTGTTCTGTTTTCATGGTTTTACTTTTTTTTTACCTCCAAACCCCGCTCCTTTTCAGGCAACGGGGCAGACTATTCGTAGTAGTCATTTTGGTTCGTTTTCACACAGGGTGTAGGGACTTACCTTTTTTATAGGGGCTTGCGACCTCGCAAGTACACAAGGTGTTTTAAAACGACCAATCGTAATAATAATCTCTAACACCAAATAGGATGCTAATTTTAGAGTATTGTTTTTTACGAATAGTTTTACCTTTTACTAATTTTAAGTTTGTAAACTCGTCAAAAAGAGGTTTAATAATTGTGTCCCAATTTTCTTTACTTCTTGGTAATTTTTCATATTCAGCGTAAAAGTTTTTATCAAACTCAACTACAAAACTTTCTACATACCAAGCGTTAAACCTCCAAACAAGTTGTGTGAAGTAACCTGTTTTTTCAAACACCCAATTTTGATGTCCCATGCCTCCTTCTTTAGTTGCATCGTGTTTTGCTTGTAAGTCCTCTAATTTAACTCTGTTACCATCTTTAGATACTTCAACTACATCATAGCAACTTCTATCTGTATAATGTAATTTTGTAGCACCCTCTCCCACAACAGGTAAAGTAGAATTGTTACCCATTAATTGATTGTGAAAGCTGCCTGCTACTCCTACTTTTTGTCTTTGTTTTTTAATTTGTGTTTCCATTTGCGAGGATTTTAAGTTAATTATTTAATATGGCACAAATATAGTGCATGATTTCTTAAAAACAAGAAAAAATGTTTGAAATAGTCGTAACTTATTGATTTACAATTCGATTAATTTTACATCGGATTGTGCAAAAACCAAGAAA